>Ga0208454_1000057_pt1 | contig 82426 bp, 86 predicted proteins | sample EasRivMeERMZT100_FD_187530 | JGI IMG/M metagenome (GOLD analysis project Ga0208454, IMG submission 187530) | Soil microbial communities from meander-bound floodplain in the East River, Colorado, USA - East River MetaG ERMZT100 (SPAdes) (version 2) | ecosystem: Environmental > Terrestrial > Soil...
TTTCCCGGTCGAGGATAGCTCGACCTACCGGGCCGCCACGATTGGTCGAGTTAAAAGTAGTTTCCAGGACAGGCATTGAGCCGTAACTCGCGACTCTTTCCTGACGGTCCCCGTTGACGCGAAAGATTAGAGCATCGCTGGCATCGCATAGCCGCGCGGCATGCTCCGCCACAGTATCCAACACCGGTTGGATGTCCGTCGGCGAACTGGCGATGACGCCCAGGATTTCACTCGTTGCAGTCTGCTGCTCCAGCGACTCTTTGAGTTCTTGGAACAGTCGCACATTCTCGATAGCGATGACCGCCTGGTCGGCGAAAGTTTTCACCAACTCCATCTGGCGTTCTGTAAATGGTTCGACAACCTCGCGCCAGATAGTGAGGCTACCGATATTCATTCCTTCGCGTAGAAGGGGCACGGCGAGCATGGTTCGGGTACCCATTTGTCGCACTAAATCGAGGTGTACACCGGTCTCTGATCGTACGTCGAGAATATGAATGGGCTTTCCACCGAGCAGCGCCCGAGCGGCTGGGATATCCGGACTTGCTGGCAGCGGGTTAGCGCGGAGGGTGGCGATCATTTCCGGAGTCTCGCCGTAGTGGGCCACCACGCGATGGAACTCGCCATCGAACTGTCGGACATGTCCCCTGATCGCTCCGGACAGTCGAACAGCGTTGGCGATCAGCGTGTCGAGCACCGGTTGCAACTCCGTCGGCGAGGCCGCGATCACCCGCAACACTTCGCTCGTCGCCGTCTGCTGCTCCAATGCTTCGGTAAGATCGCGATTACGTTCCTGCAATTCTTTAAACAGCCTCACGTTCTCGATGGCGATCACCGCCTGGTCGGCAAAGGTCTCGAGTAGTCTTATTTGCTTCTGGCTGAATGGCCGAACTTCAAGACGACGGATAAGAATCGCGCCGATGGAGATGCCTTGACGAAGCAAGGGTGTCGCTACGGTCGTATGTTGCCCCGTGGTCTGGACAGCTTTAGCGTCCGAGAACTCCCCGTGCACCTCGGCTGCGAGATCCTCGACGTGAACGGTCCGACGGTCGAGTATGGCACGACCGGTGACCAAACCTCGGCTTATAGGTCGCGTCGCGCCAACAGCAAGCACGGGAGAGACAAGACCGTAGCTCGCCACCTTCCGCACTATTTCGCCCTCAAGTCGATAAATCTGAGCATCATGCGAGTCACATAGCCGCGCGGCATTTTCGGCGACCACATCCAGTACAGGCTGAATGTCCGTCGGCGAGCTGGCAATGACGCCCAAGATCTCACTCGTCGCGGTCTGCTGTTCTAACGACTCTTTGAGTTCTTGGAACAGCCGGACATTCTCGAGTGCGATAACCGCCTGGTTCGCGAAAGTTTCCAGGAGCTTAATTTGAGCCGGAGTGAAGGGACGCACGTCGGTACGACGTGCGATCAATCCGCCGATGAGTTCTCCCTGCTGACGTAAGGGAACGGCCAAAAAGCTGCGCCAGCCGCTAACATTCAGGTTTTGGAAGTCGTTCTGTTCGTTGATGTCTGGTATATGGAGCGTGCCATGATCGCGTATCCAGTGAATGTGTGGCTCATCAATACTGATTTCGACGCGGCCAATTGGTATGGAACCAAAATGAGCCCGCGGAACCACGGCGTTCGCTTCGCGAAGTCGCAGCACCACATCATCAATCCCACAAACCCGCGCGGCGCTCTCGACGATGGCGTCAAGGACCGGCTGCACGTCCGTCGGCGAGCGGCTGATGATTCCAAGCACTTCGGCCGTCGCCGTCTGATGCTCCAGCGCCTCGCGCAATTCCGCGTTGCGCTCCTGCAATTCTTTGAACAGCCGGACGTTCTCGATGGCGATGACAGCCTGAGAAGCGAATGTTTTGAGAAGAGAGATCTGCTTGTCGGTAAAAGGTTGAACCTCGATTCGGCGAATAAAAATAACCCCAATGGCGACGCCCTCGCGTAGTAACGGCGCGACAAGTATTGTGCGACCGCCCATACGCTCGACAGCGCTGACTGCCTCTGGAAACTCCGTTGCAGCAACGGCCGTCAAATCTTCGATGTGGATTACCTCGCGATCAATAACAGCACGGCCTCCGACGGAATCGCGCGTCAGGGGTTGCCCGAGACCAAAACCCGGCTCGACGGGGCCATAGTGCGCCGCCAGTCGCAGCTTATCCCCCTCGACGAGTCGAATCAGCGCGTCGTATGAACCGCACACGCCTGCGGCATTCTTGGCGATAGTATCCAGCACCGGCTGGATATCGGTCGGCGAGCTGGCGATGACGCCCAAAATCTCGCTCGTCGCAGTCTGCTGTTCCAGCAACTCCTTCAACTCGTTGAACAGCCGCACGTTCTCGATGGCGATTACTGCCTGGTCGGCGAAGGTCTCGAGTAGCTTGATCTGCGCCGGGGTAAACGGACGCACCTCCCTACGACGGGCATTGAGCGTTCCAATGAGTTCTCCATGCTGGCGTAGAGGAACCAACAACTGAGTGCGAAGCTCACCTCTGCCATGCCCTGGAAACTCGGTCTGCGCGCGCACGTCATGAATATGCAGCGTGCCGTGCTCACGCATCCAACTAATTCGGGGGGCATCAATACTTACTTCAAAAGCGGTAACCGGGATCGGACCGAAATGAGCTCTTGGTAGATGCTTGTCCCCCTCGATGAGTCGCAGCACCACATCATCGATACCGCATACCCTTGCTGCGCTCTCGACGATGGCATCCAAAACCGGTTGTACGTCGGTCGGCGAGCGGCTGATGATGCCGAGGACTTCGGAGGACGCCGTCTGATGCTCCAGCGCCTCGCGCAGTTCCGCGTTGCGCTCCTGCAATTCTTTGAACAGCCGGACGTTCTCGATGGCGATCACAGCCTGATCGGCGAAGGTTTCAAGCAGTTTGATCTGCTTATCCGAGAACGGACGCGCCTCCATTCGGCGAATCACAATAGTCCCGATCGGGACCCCCTTACACAGCAATGGCGTGGCGAGGAAGGTGCGAACACCCTCTGGTATTCCTCGAGTCCTGGTATCCGGAAATTCGTCTTCGGCTACGGCGATGTCATGGACATGAATCGTTTGCCGGTCGATGACGGCGCGGCCGCTTACTACCTGCCGGTTGATGGGCCGGGTCTGGCTGGTTGGCAGTGGGCCGTATGAGGCCACTAGGCGAAGGATGTCAGCTTCCACACGACGGATCAAAGCATCGGTTGCCTCACACAGCCGTGCAGCATTTTCGGCCACCACGTCCAGCACCGGCTGCAAATCGGTTGGTGAGCTGGCAATGACTCGTAAGATTTCGGTCGTCGCGGTCTGCTGCTCTAGGACTTCAGACAATTCCCGTTCGCGGGATTCAAGCTGTTCGGTGACGCGCTGAAGTTCCCTTTTAAGCCGGCTTAGTTCAGCTACAGTCGGGCTCTTCGTCCTTTTTTTGACTCCACGCTTCTCCATGTCAAATGCGCCGTATTATTGTGCCCAAGACTTCAGTCGACCAGGATAAATATCGAGGCTGACATATCGAAGTCTAATTTCTAGCTTTAATTGAAGCCTATCCGACCACGAACTTTCGTGTCAACATCGCCTTTCGCCCTGAAATGCATCTCGGAGGTAAATGCAATCCGGGTTGATTTCGTCGCCGAACTCGTGATGATCCCGTCGTCGTGTCTTTGCCTTTTACGCTGAATTATATCCCGACTGGTACGACAAACTCTCCATCGCCTGGCTTCCCGACTATCTTCCCGTCCTCCATTACGGTTTTCCCTCTCAAAATTGTACGTATGGGCACGCCTTTAACTTTCCGGCCATGGTACGGAGTCCAGCCGACCTTCGTGTAAGTCGTTTCGTTGCTGATGACTGCTTCTTTATTCATGTCGATGATTACCATGTCAGCGTCGGCGCCGGGTTGGATGATGCCTTTTCTCGGGTACACACCAAAGATGCGAGCGGGATTGTACGACGTAATGCGAACGAGAGTATCGAGCGTTAGCTTTCCTTCATTAACGGCGGTCAGAAACAGGCTGAGATAGTCCTGAATCTGCGGCTCGCCCGCTGGTGATTGCCACATATCCTTCCAGCCGATCTCCTTCTCCTCCTTCGTGTGCGGCGCGTGATCCGTGCCGATAAGATCGACGGTACCATCGTTGATCCCTTTCCACAGTGCTTCGACATGAGCCGGGGGCACCCAGAAGCCTAAACAATAGGGACCGAGTTTCTCGACGTTCTCCCAGGAACCGAGAAAAAGCGCCCACGGATTGACTTCGCAACTGCACGGCCGCCCTTCATCTTTGGCTCGACGCAGCATATCCAGGCCTTCCGGAGTGGTCATATGCATGATGTGCAATTTGTTGCCGACGGCCTTTTGGAATCGGAACAAAGTCGCGATAGCCGTATCCCAGATGATGCCATCGAAGTCGCGGTAGGCTTTGGCATAGGCCTGTGGACTGTGGTCGCCGCGTTTCCAATAGCGTTGTTCGATCTCATCCATCAAGTCTTGATCGTGCGGATGGACCATCAACGGCAACGCGGTCTTGCCCACCTCCTCGAACGAGCGAAATAGATCGCCGTGGTTGTGCAGTCCGATCCCAGGCATGTGGGGATAACCGCGACCAGTGTCCTTGACCATAAAAATTTTAAAGGCAAGGCAACCTTCTTTAGCGAGTCCAGCAAGCTCCTCCGGCACGGTCCCGGAGGGATTGTGATTGAAATCCACGATGGCTTTCTTCTTGTGATCCTCGATCAAGGCGTGAAAGCGTTCCACCGTAGTCGTCGGCGGATCGACGTTGGGCATGCCGATGGAAAGGGTTACTCCGCCCGCCGCCGCCGCCATCGTTGCAGTGGTCAAATCCTCTTTATGCGTGAAACCCGGATCTCTATGATGGGTGTGCGTGTCGATCAAGCCCGGAATGACTTTCTTTCCCTTCGCATTGATGATCGTATCGGCGGACTCAGGCAAAACCGACGGTTTCCCCAAGGCCACGACTTTTCCTTGATTCACCGCTATGTCAGTGTCGATAAATCCTCCAGGGGTCCAAACTTCTCCGTCACGAATCAGCAAATCCAACTTTTCCATGATGAGCTATGCTCCTTTTCATTATTCTAAAAAAGTCTGTTTGCACGCCTCTCAAAAAGACTCAGAGGCGTATGAGCGAAATGGAGTGTTGGAATAATGGAGTATTGGGTTCTAAGTGCATCAATCCATTATTCGACCACTCCCCTATTCCACTCTCTCCCGTGTGATTGAGCGCAACGAAGCATATGAGCCCTTTTCAGCAGCCTGCTAGTTTAGTTTCATCCAGTGCAATCTGAATCAAAATTGCGGATTCGATTTCTTTCCATGACTCTTTTTACTTTCGTCCTTTTTTACTTTAAAAAGCCGCTCGTCACTCGACCCTCGTCATTCCATCAAACGAGCGTGCGGGGGTTGATCAAGAGCACCGGCGAAAAGCTCGGGCGACTGAACCAATTGAAAACCGAACCGGTGCCGTCGAAGAGCCTAGCGATCCAATCCCCGATGCCCGCGCGTGTCATGATCAAATGGACGTCGCCATTGATGGTATGATTACGTACCGCCTTCTTTAGGCTACCGGCGTAAACATCCACGGCCACTTCGACGCCTTTGGTCCGCAAAGCCGCGCAGGCAGAAGAGACTTTCCTCTCTGCTCTCTGCAGATTCCCCGCCCAGGAGTAATAGTCGCGCATCTCATTAAGCTCCGAAGCGGTCTCTGTGTCAGGTTCTTTTGTCGGCCATCTGATGCCGCCCACCGAATAGCGCACGAGAAAGACAACCGTCATCCCGGGTCGGGCGACTTTCTCGATGTAAGGAATCATCTCTGCCGTCCGATCATTCTGTCCCAGTGCAACCAAAATTTTTTTACTCATGGCCTTTTCCTCCTTCCTTGGCGTTCGCCCGTAAGAATAGCAAGGAGCGCGCCAAGTCGGATCAAGCCGCTGACATTCCGATAAATATGCTGAATTGTCGAGCAAAATTATTCTTGAGAGTTTCGCCAAAATAACGATGGAGTTTGTGAAGGTAACTTCCATATTACCTTGACGACGCCTGGAGGTAATCGAAAAGTTACCGCTCCGTCCGGCGGGGAATCATGCAGATTGGAGTGAAGAGGATTTCACCACCCTGAGAGAAATCGAAGGACAGAGTTCGGAGAATTTACATACCAATCTATTTCGCGAGCGGGATTTACTTAGAATCAATCGGCGATCGCTTGAAGTACCAACGACGTGATGACCTGCCGATTGCGAAAACGGATTGCACCTGGCGTTGCCGCCATGAATACGACGGCTAGTTCCTCTTTCGGATCAACCCAAAAATATGTCCCGTTTCCACCGCTCCAGTGATAATCGCCGGGCGATCCCATCGTACCCGCGATACCGTAGCCGCGGCGCACGGCAACGCTAAGGCCAAATCCATAACCGTTGATGTTTGGGTAGTCACGCAAGCGATCAATGTTCACCTCTGGACCAAGCTGATCTGCCGTCATGAATTCAACAGTCTTGCGACTCAGGATGCGCATGCCGTCGAGTGTGCCGCGATTGAGCAACATCTGGGCAAATCGGAGATAATCGCTGGCCGTCGACAATGCGCAGGCGCCCCCACAATCGAACTTACGCGGCTGGCGGCGATCCTGAACGACTTGTCTGCTGCCAGTCTCAGACTCCGCGGGCAAGACCCTCGCGATCCGTCTTGCCTTGTCGGAAGTCAGCATGAACTCGGTATCGACCATCCCCAGCGGCGCAAAAAGCCGCTCACTTAGGAATCGAGAAAGTGGCTGCTTAGTCACGGCCTCGATAACAAGGCCGAGAACATCAAGCCCAAAGCTGTAGTCCCATGCAGTACCGGGCTGGTAGTGCAGAGGCAGCGATGCCAGCTTCTCAATGAACTGCAGTCCGGTAAGACTGCCAGATGCATCCCACGACCCTGGGGGATACATCTTGTAGAGTTCACTTGTGCCTCGATTGCCGTACGTCACGCCAGCAGTGTGTCGCATGAGATCTTGAATCGTCGGTTGTCGCCTGGCAGCTTCGGTGCCCATCACTGTTCCGGGGCGCGTCACGGCCACTGACATCTTGCCCAGCTGTGGCAAGTACTCGCCGACCGGATCATTCAGGAGAAGACGACCCTCTTCGACGAGCATCAGCGCGCCCACTGTCGTCAGAGGCTTCGTCATCGAGGCGATGGGGAAGATGGCGTCCTTGGGCATCGGAGTACCAGCCGCCTTATTTAGAAAGCCGAACGCTTCGTGGTAAACAAGCTTGCCTTTACGAGCGATGACAACGACGGCTCCCGGCATGCGACCGTTCTCGATATCGGCCCGCAGTATAGGGGCGATGCGTTCGAGGCGTAGAGATGACATCCCCGCTGTCTCAGGCTTCGCCGCCGGAATCTGCTGCGCTTCCAACGGGCGTGTGCTCATAGAGGCGAGCAGCGCCGCAACTAAGGCTAGACGGATTCTCATATCCTATTCTTCCCCTTTCTACAGTAATGCGGGAGTCGCCCGCAAAGCAGCTTGTCCGGCTAACCGTCTACTGCCAGCTCTTCCGGCAGCGTATTTGATCCCGCTCCGACGTGAGAAACCAAAATCTGATGCACTATTCATAATGACCTTACGCACTGTCAATCGCGTTCCCGATGAGAGCGCCTTCGAAATGGGCCATTCAGATATCAGCCCGCCGCGTAGCACCGCACATGAAGTTTGGTGTCAACAGTGTCAAAGATCGTGTTCGTTTTGCATCCTCGTGCCCCGACGGACAGGCCTCATGAGTGAATATCGAAATCCCAAACAAACGGGTAGGCAAATAAGCCCAAACGTAAAGAAAATCAAAACCCCGATCCAAATCGACTTTGTTTAGAAGCTTGAGTTTTTCATCATGTGAATTTGTTTCGATTTTCGGATTTCGTGCTTCGGATTTACGTACTTTTGGGTTTTTGTTGAAACGACTACCAGTATAAAAATCGTTGAAATTCCAAGCGGCTTTCATCCTCACGGGACTTGCGGGGGATGCAACTTTCTTCCAATCGACGCGGGTGTCGCCCACAGACACAGCGACTCAACCTGGCGATTATCCGCAACAGCTTTGTTTTTAGCCCGCCTTCGATGACGGCTTCGCCAACGGAACGGTTTCCTGAACAAGCTCATCGGACCCAAGCGCCACAAGATGCTGTTTAGCCATCACCTGTTCCTCCTGTTCAGCCATTTCCCGCAAAAGCGAAAACGCTCTGCACGGCCCCACGCAACAGATTTAAGCGGCCATGCCTGGATGGATCAGCAGCACAGTCGACACAGTCGGTCGCTTGAACAAATCAAACAGCGAGCTGCTGCCATTGAGGAAGCCGGCAATCCGCTGCCCGATGCCTGCGCGAGTCACGATCAGATGAATATCGCCCTTCGTCGCGTACTCCCGGACTGCGCTTCTCACACTCCCGGCGTAAAGATCTACGGCCACTTCGATTCCCTTGGCAGGCAGAACCTTCAAGGGGCCGACGAGATTCGGTCTTTGGCTTTTTGCAGGTTGGTGTCCAAGGTGTAATAGCGAACCAGCATTCTCCTCTTCGATCGCCTTGCGACCAAACTCCTCGGTGGACCAGCGAAACCCATCCACTGGATAGGGCACCATGAAGACCGCATTCATACCGGGTCGAGCGACTTCTTCGACGTAAGGCAGCAAATCTTCCGCCCGATCGTTTCGCTTGAGCGGGACCAATATTAGTTTTTTCATGGCTTCGTTCTCCTTTCGTCTGTGCTAACCAGACATAGAGCAACCAGCGCGCCAACCACGAGTGATCCGTGGCCGTTACGTGAAACGCACTGAAATCCCAAAGAAATGTTTTCGTTGGAGACTCGGGCGAAGAACCAATGAATCCGCAGAGGGTAACCTTTAGTTTACCGCGGTTCACGCCACGGTAAGTAAATAGTTACCCTTGCCAGCTGGTATGGAGAGAGGTGTATTGTATGTCGTTGGGCTGCGATCAGAACAGCAAACGGCTGAACAGCAATAATGCCGCCGCGCAAAGCCAATGGAGCAGGACAGATGTAAGAACGCTCTCCGAACGCTCCCGCGCGATCCCGGACGCGATCCCTAAAATAGCGGCGCCGCCGACTATCAGAAGCCATTGACTGAATAGAACATGGCCCCTTGAGATAGTCACAAACAAAAGCAGAGACGCCCCGGTATAGAGTGCGGTCGATATTAAAGTAGGCCAGGAATTCCACCACGGACCGGCGCTTTTTTGCATCGGCAGGCGCGCGGCAAGATGGCCGAGAATTACGCCGCGGAAAAGCAGCTCCGCTGCCAACGGAAGAAGCAGTGCGGCAGCGCCAGTGAATTGGTACAGATTGTCGGGTCCCATCCGGTGCGCAAGCGAGCCAGGAGCCCAGGCCCCGCCGATCACAGCACCAATGAGCGCGGCGGGAAGCGCGGCTAGCCAGCCAGATCCAGTAGGTATTCGCCAACCGTAAAGTCCCGGAACCAGACGGGCCTTCGAGAAAAAGAGAATGCCCACCGTTATCGTGAGGACCATGGCGGATAAAAGCGCTGATTCTCCAGCTATGTAACCGCGATCGCGGAGCAGGTTGCCGACAAAAATCAGCGCCAGTGCCGGCGCCAATGCTGCTACAGCTAGGAACAAGGCTCGGGGGATCGCGGCAACAACATCAAAAAAGGTCGGTGCCCAAAAAGCTTCCCGGACCGCTTCGATGATCTGCGTCGGAGTCAAACTCGTTCCAGTCTTGCGCGGAGAAGAGCCAATCTCCGTTGATCCGCCCCAGCGGTTTTCGCCGCCCCGTGTCGCCGCCGGGTCCAACAGATTCAGACGTTCATAGGCTTGCTCGAGCGTTGCTGGAAGATTCCGATCTATCTGACGCACCCTATAGTTCGAGGAACCGTTTTGAAATATCAATATTCCCAACCGCTCCCCGTAAAACTCTCGCAGCTGCCGTTCGACTTCATCCATGCCGGCATCCGACCCGCAGGCCACCGCCACAGACCCATCGGCAATTTCGGCTCGTGCCAGTTCATCCACTTCATGCAGACCAGCGAAATTCTCCGGCGCATAGATCACTACGTCAATGGCACGCAGGCGGTCGGCAATGTATTCCAAAAGATCGAATTCCGACCACCGTCCGTAGTTCTTCAGGACAAACTCCTGCTGCTGTAACTGTTTGCGTATTGCGGCGGTGGAACGGAGCAGATCTGGCGGCAGCGCAGATAGGAATTGAGACTCAGGACCATGGGCATCGAGAGCGCCTTCGAGACGCAATAGAGGCATTATCTTGGCACGTACCTCAGGGTCATCGTTGAGACGAACGTGGTTTAGGAGCACCCAGACGGCGAAAATGGTGTCCAGGTCGGAATCGTTGGCCAACACGACCCAGTCGCGCTTGCGCAGGTCGAGGCCCTTGCGAATCAATACTATGGCCTGTTCACAGGTGGCCATGAATTGAATGCACTCCTCGGGGTGGTCGAGGTTGTAGAGATCCTTGTGAACGTCGACGAATGGGTCGCCCTGCGCCGCGCCGTCGAGAAAAATAGTTCCCGCCGGATAGTTGCGTGCCTGCTTGGCAGATATCGCTATGCCACGCCTGGCGCGAACCATGACCATGGGCGCCTCGACACAAGTGAGAACCCTGGCCCGGTCATCGTCTCTGATTCGATAGCGATTCGGGATTCCTGAACTCCTCGGTCGTTCGGGCGTGGACACGCTCGCAGGCGCTTCACTTTCAAGCCGCCAATCATCATTTTCCGAAAATGATGTGGGTTTGTATTTCGGGAAACTACCATTAACTTCGCCCGTATCGTTATTGGCGCTCCGTTCGCGATCGAAAAGTAGTCTGCGGGCCTCCTCGATAGATCGACACGGGAGCAATACGTCACGGATAGAGGGAAGGGAATCGTCAGATTGTTCTGTTGCTAGCGAAAACATCGCCTTGAGCTTGTGAATATAGTCGCTGTAACCGCCGGCTCTTGTAGGATTGTATTCCCAAACGGTTTGCCATGGGAGTAAACCGCGTAAGGTTAGGCGTACGACCTCGACAGACGGGGCCGGCATGCCGGCGATCAATACCAGCGCTTGCTCACCGCTGGCAAATTTTAACGGATATATGCGTCGGCGTTCGATGAAATGACGCAACACCCGCATGGCGGGACCAATCCCCGTTTTCTCTCCGAAGCTCATATCCGCTCCCCCGGTAAAGAAAGACCCTCACTTATTTTTCCGGACCTTGGTACCCTTTGCGCTCTTTGCGCGAGAAAACTCCTATCCGGGTCGGATTTTGTCGCGCCAAGCACGCTAAGCTCCCAAAGGCCCCGCCTTCTCCACCCTTCTTCACATTAGTTTGTTTGGTTCGATTCGGAGTAGTTGTCGCGAAGTATATGACCAGCAATGCTTGTGCCTCGAACGGTCCCCATTGACAGGACTAGGCTAAAATGGCCACGAGCGTATCAATACAGGGCAAGAGCTGACAGCAGTCCAGCGATAAGAAGACGGATTGGTGTAAAATCGTGCGAAAATGTGCTCCGGCTGATCTCGATCTTTAGGCCGTGTCATAGCATAATTCGCCGCTGAAGAAGGAAGCGCGCAACCGCGAAAGTCTCAACTTTGCATTGGCCTCATGGTAAGTGCGTTGCTCGCCCTTAAACGGCGCCACACAGGCAAGCAACCAACCAGGATTGTCTATAGGTTCGTGCAAGCGGCGGCGGCTCGATACGTTACTGGCGTTTGACTTCGCCAAAGCTGATCCGAAATAACGACTTGTAAATTTCCAACGTTCTTAGTATGTGGGGGTTCACGCTTTGCCGTATTTTTAACGGACCAAGCTTAACAGGAGACGCTATGAAAAAGATTTATCTGGCGGCTTTACTTCTGTTCCCCGTCCTCACCCTGATCCTCGGTTCGCCCGTTCCAGCAGCTTCGCAGTTTACATGGCCGCCGGTATGTCAGGAAGGTTCGTTGCCGAGCCACGACCCGAAAAATCCAGCGGATCAGTTGATAGTCATTTGTATTCCACCCAATTGGAATGGCCGCTTAGTCATTTATGCGCACGGTTTCGTCCCTGCGCAGGCGCCGCTGGAATTGCCCAGCGATGAACTGACTCTGGCCGATGGAACCTTTGTGCCCAATCTGTTTTTGTCGCAGGGGTTCGCCTTTGCGACCAGCAGTTTTCACAAGAACGGCGTGGCGATTGAGCAGGGAGCCGAAGATTTAAACAAGCTGCTCCAATATTTCAAATCCGTGATCCCGCCTCGCTCGCTGCAAAAAGTATTCATCACGGGCGCCTCGGAAGGCGGCCTGACTGCGCTCCTGCTGCTCGAGCGTTATCCGGGCAGATACGATGCTGGTCTAGCGCTATGCGCGCCGGTCGGCGGAGCACCCGATCTGATCAGGTATGCGTATGACTTCCGAGTGGTATTTGATTATTTTTTTCCAACTGTGTTCACGTTCCCGCCAAATCAGCCCGGGGAGGAGCCATTTGGCGCTGTTGACGTCCCACAGAACGCCTTCCTATTCTGGGAATCTGTCTACGTACCGCGCATTATCGCGGCGCTAACGGCTGACCCGCAAGCGACTGCCCAGCTCTTGAATGTTACCAAGGCAGCTATAGACGTCGCGGACCCAAGCTCTGTCATCACGACTGCTCTGAGCCCCTTGTTCTATAGTATATTTGGCACAAACGATCAGATTGCCACAGCAGGCGGGATACCCTACGACAACAGATCAACGATCTACGTCGGGTCCACCAACGATGCGGCGTTGAATGCTGAAGTGGAGCGAGTCGAGTCGGATGGGCGGGCGCGGGCCTACGCACGCCGGTTCTTTCAACCGATTGGCAATTTGCACGCGCCGCTGGTGACGCTCCACACCACGCTCGATGAAGTAGTGCCCTTTCAACACGAGGTAAACTATAGCAGTCTGGTGGCCCAAAAAAGTAAAAGCGCCTTCTTAAGCGTTATTCCGGTTCCTCGTTACGGCCACTGCAACTTTACCTCGCAAGAAGTTTTCCAGGCGTTCGCACTGATGGTGCAGCAGGCCGAGGCACAACCGGTTAATTGACGTTTTAGTATTGTATAAATGGGAGGTAACAGCCTTCAGGTTGCTGATATTTGCCCATCGCCATCAATGTCATCGGCAGGACGGCTCGGAACCCCCGGTCTAAACACCAACGAAACAAGCTCGCTTGCCGCACCGGCAAAAGTAATGACATCGGTTCCGAATGCATGGCCGCAGCGCCCAGCAACAGCGCTTTCTTATCTTTTTCGGTTTTGGCGACCGCATGATTCCTCGGCCACCTATGAAGGGCCAAGGCATAGGCTACGAGATGACCTTCACGCCACGCCGCGAGCGGAGATAAACTCTGCGGGGCGGATAGCTATGTTCACGGCACCTCCTTTGTTTAATGCGCCTGACTGGAAGTTCACGCGGTCCGATAGCACCTTCGACAATGATTGTTTGTCCGGTGAGGTAATCCCTTGCCGGCGCTGCAAGGGGAAACAGCAAAACCAACGAGAGGCGCCGAGCGGTACGAGATATGGTTAATGACTATTCCAAGACGCTCCCAGAAATAAACAGAGCATTTCGCGTACGGGGTATTAACCCCGCACGCGACCAAAGGGGATGCTCGCCCCCTTTGGATTCCCCATTTAATTGATGCCCGCAGCAAGCTGCGGGGAATTATTGGATTCAATGATTGGACTTCCCCTTTCCCCAGATTATTTCGTGACAAACTCGCTGGAAGCATTTAAACTACAGCATTATCGTTGATAATATTTGCTTCGCCATCGAACGGCCATCAATAAGCTATTTATGACATTTGTTCAGGAGCCGGATCTTGAAGACAACCGCCGCTAACATTGACAAATCGGCGCTGGGTTGGACCTTGTCTTGGCAGCCAGACGGTCGTTGCGACAGTTTCACCAGAGAGGCGATCTTAGCCAATGCACCGCCAACTTCCGGCGTATATGGGCTCTTCAACTTCGGTTGTCAAGTTTTCATCGGCGAGTCGGCGAATATCCAGGAGGCGTTGCTACGCCACGAAAGTGAAACCGATTTTCAATCACAACACTTACAGCCTACGGGTTTTACGTTTGAACCTTGCGCGGCCGAATTACACAAAACCAGGGTGGATGAGCTGATCGCAAGATTCCGCCCGGTGCTACAAACCGGAGCGGCGTTGAACGAAACCTGGTCACCGTCAAACGGCCAACTGGTGAGCGAAACGGACCAGGGTGTTCAGGAGTTAGAAACTTACCCCGATCATCGGGAATTCCCTGCGCACGAGCGTGAAGCGCGCCCGAAAGTTCGCCGGCGTTTCCAATTAAAGCGAACGCAAGCTGTCGCGTTGGCGGCGATATTCGTCGCGAGCGCGGTGGTCATTTCTTATCTTGGCACAGGCACCGAGAAAAATATTCAGAACTCAGTGAATGACACCGGCGAAAAAACCCTGGCGCGAATGCCGATTACACAACCGCCCGCCTCAGTTCCGGCTGGGACCGGTTTGAGACGGCGGAACGAAACTTCGCGCGACACGGCGGGCAGCCTCGCGAACCAAAACGCCGAGACAACATCGGCAAAGCCGAAGGTTCATGCCTCGACCTCGGCCCCCAATGGAGCACTCCGGATTGCCGCGAAGAGCGCTTCAGACGCGGAAGAGGTCGGCGTTCAGACACTGTTGGCGTCACGGAAGACAAGGCCAATGGCTCATGCCTCGGGAAGCGCCAACTTGAGCAAAGAGTGGTCGGTACAGATTTCCGCGGCGCCCGCGAAAGATATTGCCGATAGTTTGATTCAGCGGTTACAAGCCAAGGGTTACGATGGCTACATGGTTCAGGCCGAGGTGAAAGGACAAACTTATTTCCGCGTGCGCGTCGGGCATTTCGACACGCGCGAACAGGCGGAATCAGTGCGCCAGTCTTTGGTGCGCCAAGAGGGCTATCTGGACGCGTACCTCACCGGCGATTGAGCCACTGTACCAATTTCATTCCGGTCTACTGCCTGTTTCTGCTCGTCCGATAATTGGAAGACGCGACGACAAGGCACTTATGAGCAGCTCAATCATCGAGTTCAAGCGACATGTCGGTTTGTCAAATGTAATCTGTTAAATAGCAATCAGCATCTCAATCCCGTATAGGCCTGCTTCTGTATCCGTTCTCGTGGTCCGGAATCAGGCGATCAAAAAGCCGCCGTCCACCACGATTGTCTGGCCGGTTAGATAGTCGCTTGCCGGCGCCGCAAGGAAAACAGCAGTTCCAACGAGGTCCTGTGGGTAACCGCGCCGGCTCATTGGCACACGATTGTGAAACGCGGTCGTGAAGGCCGGATCATCGAACCGCGCTCTAGTCAGGTCCGTTTCAATGTAGCCGGGAGCGAGACAGTTTACGCAAATGCCTTCGGCTGCCCACTCGACGGCCAAGGTGCTCGTCACTCCGAGCACGCCCCTTTTGCTCGCCGCATAGGGCGCGACGTGACGAATGCCCATCTCACCAGCGATACTGCCGATGTTGATGATCTTGCCCTTTCCCCGATTGTGATCGGCGGCGAAGCGGCGGGTCTCGAGCCAATATCGGCCAACGGCCTGCGAAGTGAAGAACAGCGCCTTCAGATTGAGATTGAGCACGGTGTCCCAATCCTCTTCGGTGATTTCCGTTGACGGCTTGCGACGGTTGACGCCCGCCACGTTCACGAGAATATCGATCTGCCCCATGCGCGCGAGGACCTCGCGGACCAGACCCTCAATCTCCGCCACACGCGATACATCGGCGGCAAACACTTCTGCTGTCGCTCCCAAGGCCCGGATTTCTTCGGCAGTCTGAAGAAGATCCGCCTGCGTGCGACTGCAGAGCGCGACGCTCGCGCCTGCTTGCGCGAAGCCTTGTGCGATCGCCCGACCGATGCCGCGAGAAGAACCCACAACGAGCGCCACCCGCCCAGAAAGATCGAACAGATTAGAGATCGCCATCGCGCGTCGCCTTTCCGTAACGCTGGCCATGGTTAACTCGTCAAGGCGGACAAAGCAAGTCTTCTCGGCTTTTACCGCCGACAATTTACCGAGTGACAACCCCTGGCGAAATCGCGTAAAATGTTGCCGTTATTGTTGGCAATTTAACCGATAACGAACTGCCATCAACGAGCTAATAATTAATCATTGTTGGGGGTAGCGAATCTTGACACCGACCGCTGCAAACATTGTTGAAGAGCCGACAAACTGGAGCCTGTCTTGGTACCCAGTGGGGCATTCGGACTCTTTCACCAGAGAGGTGATTCTTGCCTGCGCGCCGCCAACTTCGGGCGTCTACGGGCTTTTCAACTGCGACTGCCAAGTTTTCATCGGCGAATCGGCAAACATTCAAGAGGCCTTGTTACGCCACCAAAGCGAGACCGAATTTCACTCACGGCACTTACAGCCGACGGGTTTTACGTTTGAACCTTGCGCGGAGGAATTGCGCAGGTCTAAAGCGGCCGATTTGATCGCAAAGTACCGTCCGGTGCTGCAAACCGAAGCAGCGTTGACCGAACCCTACTTGCTGTCAGAAGACTTGGTGGTGAACGAGCCTGGCGTGGTCGGTGAGAACTTAATAGCCACCGCGGATCACCGGCAATTTCCCGAGCACGAGCGTGATGTGCGCCCAAAAGTTCGCCGGTCTTCACCAGTAAAGCGAACGCTAACGGTCGCGCTGGTCTCGACGTTGATCGCGAGTGCGCTGGGAATTTTTTACTTTGGTGCGCCGGCCGATTATCGGATTCGCATGCAAGCGAATGACGCGAACCTCGCTCCGGCTCGGACAGAGACCCGTTTGCGATCCCAAAACGCGCCTTCGATCGACGCTTCTAGAAGCGCCGCGAACCAGAACACCGGAACAACGTTAGCAAAACCCGACACTCGTGTCGTGGCCACGCCACCCGATCGTGCGGCTCGGGTTGCCGCAAAGAGCACTCAAGCCGCCGAGCCGGCGGCCGCTCAAGTGACAGCAAATCCGATAGCGCACAGCGTCGACAGCGCCAAGTCGAGCAAAAAATGGTCGGTGCAGATTTCCGCGGCGCCGGCGAAAGATATTGCAGACACCTTGATGCATCGGCTAAAAGCCAACGGTTACGATGGCTACGTTGTCCCGGTCGAGGTAAACGGAAAAACCTATTTTCGCGTCCGGGTCGGACCTTTCGATGGGCGAGAAGGAGCGGAATCAGCGCGCCAGTCTTTGGCGCAACGAGAGAGCTATCGGGACGCGTATCTCACCGGCGATTAGACAGTTCACAACGTCACGTGGACGCCGCGCCAACCGGATCGTAGAATTGCACGTTCGACGAACTCGCTGATATATGCGAGTCGTTTGGGGTAGCCCTTCGGAACCGTCATCGCCGTAAAATTAGCTCCAAAGAAATCCTCCAGCACCCGTGACCCGTCCAGCTTGGCGGAAAACTCCAATAGAGCCGGCCGCGTTGAGGCCCACGCGTCCACCTGTCCGGTACGCAACAAATCAAAAGCCATGTCTGGCGTCTCAGCGCTGATCAGCTCCGCATATTTCCGTATGCGGTTCAGACACAAGGTTGACGCGTGATTGCGTACAACTGCGATGCGGACGCCGGGACGATCCGCGTCGGAGACGGCGCGGATTTTAGAGTCCGGCGGCACGAGAAAGGTAAAATCAAACTGAAGTACTGGAGGCGAGAAATCTATCTCGGAGTTCCGTGATGCGTCCATCGCACCGAACCCAACATCGCACGCGCCGGCTTTGAGCGCGTCCCAAGCCTGCGGAGGAGTTGAATATTCGACCGGCAAGAACTCAATCCCGATCCGCGCGGCAAGCGCGCGGCCTTGTGCGATCGCCCGACCGATGCCGCGAGAAGAACCCACAACGAGCGCCACCCGCCCAGAAAGATCGAACAGATTGGATGTCATAGTCGATTACCAACCTTTCAGCGCGACTCTGTGAATTGGCTGTATTTCGTGCTCAGCGTTTCGTTAGTGGCCTGAAAATTCGAATTTCAATGCCATTGCGACTCAACCGGCTCGCTGTTTAGCAAACTGCTTCACGGATTGCAGATCATTCACCCAATCTCGTCTAGATCGGCACCACCCTTGGGTTTGTGGCCTCAGCTCGGCTCTCTGGCGTACCGTGCCGACGCGGATATTAAACACCTGCGGATCGCTCACCGCCGCCGAATAAATCGGCGTGCCACACTCCGGACAGAATGCTTGGGCGCGCTTGGCGCCGCTTTCGGCAGTCTTTACATAAATCTTCGGCTCTCCGCCATCTAAGTGAAACGCTTCCTTGGCTGCCGGAACACTAACGCGAAACGCTGTCCCGGATAGCGTCTGGCAATCCGTGCAATGACATATTCCAACCGTATCAGGGTCGATATCTGCGGCGTAAGTGATATATCCACAATGGCAGCTTCCGTCGATTTTCATATTAGCCTCCTCACTAGTCGTGCATTAATTGCCTAGCATGTTTTTCCACAGTGGCCGTCCCTACTGGCGAATACGACGCGCGCTTAAAGCCGGAATGTCTCCTTGTTGAACATGGGGGCGTTCTATCTCGGCTCACTCACCCTGGGAGGGTTTCACCACATCAAGCTCGATCAGCATACCGAGCTCATCCCGGTTGACCCATTCTTCAGCAATCTTGCCATCGCGCATTTGAAAAATTGCGATTGCAGGCCAGTTGACGGTCTTGCCTGCCACCGCATGCCGGCCTAGACGACTGGTCCATTCTCCACGGTTTACGGCGCGATGGCTCAATCGACATGCCACGCGATCTTCCTCGGCTATTAGATCGTGAATCGTTGTGCTGAATTTGCTATACGTCTGGAGAATCCTTTCCAGCGCGTGCTTGAATGCTTCCAGCCCTCGGATCGGTTCCGAAGCCTCGGGCCGATGTATGATGCAGTCCGTGCAAATGATTTCGTCAAGAACATCCAGGTTGCGCTGATCGAGCGCTTCCTCGAAATAGCGACGTACGATTGCCTTATTCGTCTCAGTAGACATGCTGCCCTCCTCGTATGCGCTCCTGGAAGCGTTACGACCTAAAGCCGACAGTTGAGCCACGTGTTAGGCGTCGGTCTCGAGCCAATGTTTAGGCCAGCGGTTGGCTGCCGGATAGAGAATTGATTTTCGTCTGCCCACGGTTTTACACCTGCCGCACGTGTGGCAAAACCTCGTTGGCAAACCGCACCAGTTGTCCCGTCTGATCGGGGCTGCCGAAGCGAACCACGATAGTCTGCGCCCCAGCGGCAATAAACGCCTTGAGCCATGCGATGCAGTCTTCGGCCGAGCCTGCACAGAGGCCGTTCTGACGCGCTAGCACCTCGTAAGGAATCCCATAATAGCTTTCTATGAACGCACGCAACTCCCGTTCTGACTGCGCCACATCGGCGTTGACGTTGAGCGTGGTGTACAAACAGCGATGGAGCTCGCGAGCATCTCGCCCGATCTCTTGCCCCAACGCTTGGAGGCGATCCCAATCCGCCTTGAAGGCTTCAGGCGACGATGAAATCGGCAACCAACCATCGCCGAGACGCAGGATCCGCCGAAGCGCATTATCCACTCTCCCGGCCACCCAGAGCGGGACGCCTGACTTTTGCAGCGGACGCAACCCCAACCGCACGGACTGCAGCTGAAAATAGCGCCCCTGAAATGTCACCTCGGGTTCAGTCCACAACCGACGCAGGAGCGCGAGGCTTTCTTCGAACAAGCCGACGCGGCGGGAGATCGGCACCCCGCAGGCGGCAAATTCCCGGGCAACCGCGGGAGCATTGCCGCCAATTCCTACCCCGAGGATGAGCCGCCCATTGGCAACATGGTCCAAACTGGCAACCTCATTGCCTAAGAGCACCGGATGACGCAGCATGGGGAGAAGCACGCCGGTGCCCAAACGCACTCGCTGCGTGCGCGCAGCAACTGCGGCTAATGTCGTCAACGCCTCGAAGCGCGGACGTGCCAGCACACTGTCACCGACCCAGACGGAGTCAAATCCCAACGCCTCTGCATGCTCTGCCAGGTCAAGGATCTCGCGAAAGTTCGGGACATCTTGATTCATGACGATTTCTCGCGTCGGGAGTAAGAATCCAAAAGTGGTCACTTGTTTGTCTCCTTACATGCCTGGCAGTAGAAATGGCAAAAAAGCTGTCGCACACCTTTTCCGCTTTCCGGACAGAGTGCGCAAATCTTCATTTAATGAAAGTACCCGCAATCTCTAGACCAAAATATTTGCGCAGTAGTTGTAAATATTGTTCATGTGTCTTGGCCAGGATCGTCTGCGTCTCGTCTCGGCTGTGAATTTTGAACTCCCTATCGACCGCAACGATGCGTCCGTCTTGCGTCGGTATCGTGCAAATTTTCTGCTGCGTCCAACGAACATGGGGCGAAGTCGAGTTCCAATAATTGAACGGCTCGTAATCAACAAGTTCGAAGGGCTCCAACGTAAATGAATAGAGGTCTTGCCAGCGCCCGGCCAGAAATGCCTCCAGGATATAAGTAGGGCCAAGCTCAGCGCTCAGGCGAAAACTGTCAGGACCTTGCTCGTAAACCACGCCCGGCGTCAGGCGCAACGGCTCGCGCAGGCAGCAACTGCCGAAACCGACATCTGCGATCCAAGATTCATTATCTACGGTCACTAAGACGAGCTGATGGCTGCGCGGACGGAAGTCCGAAAAGCCGTACAGGACACGTGCCAATAAACACTGCACTTGGAAGCCAAAGGCCTGCAAAATCATTGCAAAGAAACTATTGACTTCATAGCAATAGCCGCCACGTTTGTGGGTCACAATCTTTGAGAAGAGATCGGCGGGCTCTAACGAAAGCGGTTTTCCCAAATGAATGTCCAAATTCTCGAAAGGCACGTTGTACACATGTGCGAAATGCAGCGCTTTTAGTGTCTGCGCTGACACCTCGCGCGAGCTCTTGTAATTGATCCGAGCACAGTAGGCATCAAGATCGAACGTCCGTGTTATTGATTGCTGAGTAGGCGCGGCACGCGGTGACGGTTCCATTATTTTCCCTCCTCGCCCGTTACTCTTTTTCCAGTGACGCCGCGCCCGGCCAGTGGCCGACATCGACAATGATGCCCTCGGGACCCTTAAATTTTTCTTCATAGGGGGACCGTGTGCTCTCTTTGATCGCGCCGGCCGCTTCCATCCTGCGGAGCTGCTCCTGATCGTCCACTGCAGAAAAACCGATATGGTCGAGTCCCGCTCTACGGCTTTTATTTGCGGCGAGTGGAAGAACCGAAATATTTACTGAACCGTCGCTCAAGTCGATGGCGTTGTCCTTCCGCTTCTGGATCATCGTCATGCCCATCGCGTCGACGAAAAATTTCGCCATCGCGTCAACGTCCTCGGCGCGGTAAGAGATATGCCTTATTTTAGCCATTGCTCACCTCCTCGGTCAGTCCTTCGAGTGCGGCCGCCTTCATTCGTCCAAGACGTGTTTGCTATTCGCAAAAGTAAACAATTAACGCCGCCAATCAGCTCAGCTGCCTTGCCGCCCAAAATCATGCGCTTTTCCACATCTCCGATGTCAGGACATCGGCTTACGAAGCCGACCGGGTCGGCTTCGCCCACAGGATAATCCGGAGCTAAAAAAGGGGATAAGTCCAATTTTCTAATTATCCTTGCGCGGCCGCCCACGCGAACGCATCGTCGACTCTAATGCGAGCTGCTTGGCCGCGGCTGTCGTCCAGTTTTCGCTCCCAAATGGACGCCCCTTTTGCGCCGATAAGCGCAGATCCTCCAGTTCCTTCAGTGGTAGCGCTTGGTTGACGAATGAAACCCAATCGGTCGGTTTGGGAACTGGCCATTCTGATAAGGCCACCTCTGTTTGCTTCGCGGTTCCGGGGTAGGCGTCATGCAGGCTTGACCAACGCCAGTCTTCCGCTCTTTGTACCAGTCCAGCGCGCAGGGGATTTTGCTCCACGTATCGACACACCGTCAAAAAATGCTCGTCGTCCTGCACTGGGAATGATTTATATGTTCCCTGATAGAGATGCCCGCTCCCCACGCTGTTCCGATGTAGATGCCAGCGTCGAACGTGAGTTGTAGTCAACCGTTGGACGAAATTTCCCAGTTCCCTGTCCGTTGTCGGTCTCAAGACCATGTGCCAGTGATTTGGCATGATGCTATAAGCAAAAATATCCACCGGCACCAGCTTTGCCGTCTCGCCGATAACGCGCATGAACGCTTCATAATCGAGATTCTTTTCAAAAATCCGCGATCGCGCATTGGCGCGATTGAGTACGTGGAAAATGACACCCGCTGGCGCAACACGAGCGGTACGAGGCATGGCACAAACTTATTCCAATTGGCTCCAATAGTTCAATAATTGGACTTATCCCCTTTTGTATTTGATACGCCGTGGAGAATGTGCCGCCCATTCGGCAATCGTGTCGTTCAGTCGTCGGACCAGTTCAGTTTCGACTGCCGGCTCAGCCCACGACGTAGGCTCGATCACGGTCGCCGATGAGAATACGCTCATGTCGATCTTAAGGCGGTCCATGTCTTCGATCACCAGGCGCGGATTCTTCATCTTCTCGAAGAGCGCAACAAGGTGGGTGGGTGCCTGATGATGTCCGAAGCCGCTAGCGGGCGAATGGCTGTGGCATTGGTCAAACACCTCTTGGACCAGGAAGTGTGAGTGAAAGTCGATGACTGGCGTCGCATGAGTGAGCTGCATTGCGGCCTCCTTCAAGGCAAAGAAATTTCAAGCGGCTTAATCCGCCGTCTCGGTATTCCCGCCGCAAACGATATCGCGACAATCGCAGAACCACATCATCATCTTCGGTGCAGCCCTATCTCGGGACCACGAAATCATACTTCGCGGCGATCGTCGCGAAGTCTGGGGTCCCGGGCATCGTGCCCGAGCGCATCGCGTCGGCAAGATCGCGCAGGTACTTCTCCAAACCGCCGGGAGCGCTGATGTTGAGGAACCGCACCGGCTCGTCGCTGATGTTGGCGAACGTATGCACAACGCCTGGAGGCACCAAGATATAACTTCCGGCAGACGCGTCGATCTCGTTATCGCCTACCATCACGTGCAAGGTTCCTTCAAGAACGTAGAAGGTGTCCGTTGTGTAACTGTGCGCGTGCGGGGGTGGTCCATTCATGCCGCCGGGGAAAGTCGCCTCCGAGATCGAGAAGGCGCCGCCAGTCGTCTCTGCTGTGGCCTTCATAACGGCAGCACTCGCACCTGCCGCGATGCGCTCACCTTCTCCAGGTAGAAGAATGACAGCATCCATGACCCATCCTTTAACGACGATCCACCAAATTTAGGCCCGGATAACATCCCACTCAGCCGGTACTTTTAGCGATCGGTCTGAAGCGCCAAGTTAGGCAGTAATCGAATAACGTGATCGCGATACCGTCGTCGACGTTATTTCAGTCGACAACCTAATCATGGATTCGGTTTTTACTGACGTTCTCCCGTTGGAGATCTATTGCCGCGCTTCAAGAACAATTCCCAGGCAACGGAGAATCCCTAGCTCGTCACGAGCGACCCACATTTCTGCAATCTTGCCCCCCTCGAAACGAAAAAACACTTGGGATGTCCATTCGATAGGACGTCCGGTTACATCAAACGTGCCGATCGGTGTGGGGAACTGACCACGGTGAATTCCTTTGTGGGTCTCTCGGGTGGCGACCAACTCTCCTTCTCCAATTATCTGATGAATTGTCGTTCGGAAGTCACGGTAGAGTTGAACGCGTTTTTCGACTATCGAACGTATGCCTGGTATACCCTGGGCCGGCTCAGTTAAATCGCCGCGATGGAAAAGACAATCGTCGGTGAACATGTCGTCAACAATTCCCACATTCCCTTGGTCTAGAGCTTCTTCAAAAAAGCGCGTAACCATGGCCTTGTTTTGTTCGACGGTCATCAGCCCCTCTTTGGAATTAATCATAAGCAAGCTGAAAAGGTTCCTGACACTTTTTCCTTTTCTGTCTAAAGCCGATAAAAGCAGAATGCCCCCTTTTTCCGCCACCGTTATTCATCGACTAGACTCTCGCAATTTATGGGCGATTCTTTCGATTATGTCTTGCGGCAAAGACGGAACTTCGAGTTTCTCCACCAGTCGCGTGGTGTCGAACACAATCCTACCCTCATTACCGAAAGCAACGTCCTGATCGGGCCGGAGTCTTGTGGACAGTGCCCAAACGATCTGATTCGAATTCTGCAGGTCGATGTCATCGCCTACGATGATGTTTACTCTTGCTTCAGCCGTCGGTTGATGGCAAATGACTACCTCCGAATTCCCCGATACTAGCTTTACAAAGTCTTTCATTGCGACTTTGCGATATGCGAGGCCGGAATTTTTCGTCACGATGATCATTTTTCCATTTGTTCCCTGTGGAGTTGAAGACGGGTCAAGTTTTATGGCGAAGACGTCGGTTATAATGTGCACGTTTTTTCCATTCCGCGCTCCGGTGACCGACAGATTGGCTAGAAATCTTTCCAGCACCAGTTCGCAATCTCCTTCGTTGACCATAACTATTTTCGAAAGCAGGGCATTCAAGGCCAAAAGCCCAAGTCCCGCTTGCTTTGCCATACCTGGTTCAGGATTCGATAACGAGCAGAGTGTCAGAAAAGACGCCGAAATCAGCGGCCATTCGATTTTATATCTTGCGCCGGGCGGCAAAACCTCAGCCATCATCCTGCTGATCTTTGCATTGCGAGGCGTCGTGAAGAGACCGATATGTTCGTATGAATTGGACGGCTGGATGTCATAGTAGATTGGCTTCGACCTCCGCAAAATCGCTTTAACCTTGGCGACACTGCCCGTTGTTCTTGCTGACATGTAGCCGGTAAACTCGCCGCAGGGTCCCTCGTGATAATATTCGTAGGGGAGAACCTCAGCTTCGATGACGATCTCCGCCTCCGACGGGACAGGTATAGGGTTCGTCACCCCGTTTGTGAAGTCTACGTCAATTAGTTTTGCCGCTATAGAGTATTCATTCTCAATGAACGAGGCGGCGAGCAGGTAGAATACTGGATGGACGCCCACGACCACGGAAACTTGCAGCGAATCTCCCTTCTGGGCTGCGGATTGCACGTAGCGCCAGAAATGGCCTCTACTTCCCATGTCGAAGGCGTAAATGTCCTTACCAATAATCTGAATTCGAGTGAAGCACATATTAATCGTTTCCGGAGACAGCGGATCTCTTGCGACGGCCAGACCGGCCGTGATGTATCTTCCGAACCCGCTGTGAGAACCGTCACCGAAGTAGTGCTTAACAACGGGAAGGCTGTAGAGGTCGACATCCCTCCCTTGGAAGACTCGTTCTTTGATTGGCGGATCCTCATCCGATATCCGAATTTCGCCCTTGGAGTGTAAAACCTCATTCCAGGTTTCATCAAACTTGGATTCAGAGTCCAGTCCTAGCGCAAATGCCATCCTTGCTCTTGATCCCATTACGTTAGTCACAAGCTGGAAATCCGGGTAGCCTTTGACGTTGGAAAACCAGATCAACGGGTTTTTTTCTTCTAGAAGTTTGTAGTAAGCGGTTGATTCGTACTCAACGTCGACTTCCTCGTCTACGAGAAATACGTCTTCCGGATGTTGCCGTCTATATTGCTCCACGAAGTCGGCCAGGGAAGATGTCTGGTTCATGGATCACCCATCTTGCAATAGATCTTCCGCTATCTTCGCCTAACCGCCTGAGGTGTTCGATTTCTAAGCGCATGCGGCCCCCGACTGATCGGCTTTGAAAACGTGGGTATACCGAATGCGTAACAGCAAGGTTGGTATATTTGATATGGCTGGTAGGGCCGCCGATAGAGCTGATAATGCATTGCGTGCAGCTCATAGTACGGATCGGTTTGTCGCAGATATTCTAAATACTCTTGCCACTGCAAATAGTGCTGATATTGCAGAAACTGCTGATACTGAACATCCCAGTTTGGACCATAGTACGGGCCATATGGCTGTGCCCGAAGGTCGCGGGCGCCTAAAACAAGCAGAGTAAAAATTGCAATCGCCAGGCAAGACGCTTTCATCGGATTGCCCTCCTCTTAATGATTAGGGTTGTGATACCGAGAAATAAAAACGCAAGACGTATGCCGTCAAGCTCCAGCAGAGCCTGATCCGCACAAGCCTCCGAAATCCAAACATTTGTTGCATGAGCAAACCGCAAAGACTGCGACGGACGAGGGACCACCGTAATCGTTTTGTTTCTCCCGTGTATCAATTAGTTACTCCCCACGACCTCTTCCCAACTTGGTATCCGGCGTCGACTCTCTTTAGAGGATCTGTGTTCTTGATCCAAGTTGAGCGCGATGCTAGCCGTCTGTATGAACCCAAGCGCAACATCTATCTCAGCGATCTGCCGCTGCGACCTGGTTACTTGAAGTAATGTCCGCGCCGCACTGTCTTGATCCGGTAAAGCCGCCACTGAAACAAGGTGGTCATGTAAAGCGAGGTCGCATCGCTGCCGCGCCCGAAGCCGAGGTTGCCGGGACGGAGACCGTCAGGTGGAGCGATCTTCGCCAGCACCTCTCCCGCAGGATTGAGCACCACGATTTCTCCCCTGGGCGGCTGTCGGCTGCCATTATGCAGCGCGATGTATAGATTTTCCTCGGTGTCCATCGTCATGCCGTCGGCGACAAGCTCGTCGTCGCGATGAAAGACACGGCCGTTGGAGATGTTCCCATCGCTGTTCAGGTCATAGACCACGACGCCGCCCAACTTCAACCCGAATCGATCCTGAGCAGGCCCTAAGGGATTCCGAGCGAGTATCGGGATATTCGAGGCTGCCACGTATAGTCGCCTGCCATCCGGTGAGACCTCGATGCCGTTAGGACGGAGAATGTCGGTCGCGAGCTGCGTGATCATTACGTCCGGATCGATCCTGTATACCGCGTTGGGCAGCTCGATGGCTTCGTCGCCGAAGTAGCGGGCGTCCGTGAAGTAAATCCGTCCTCGTGCATCGCTCGTGACGTCGTTCGGGCCCGTAAGCCGCTTGCCCTGATACGAGTTCGCAAGCACGGTCGTGGCTCCGCTTGTGAGGTTACGTCGCAGAATGGCGCGACCTCCGCCATCCGCCTCTTGGGCGATGATCAAGTCCCCGTTCCAGTCCACATGGAGCCCATTCGCCATTCCGCTTGGCTCCATGAACTTGGTGGTGACGCCCGTTGATGGGTCGTAACGATAGATCGTGCCTCCGGGATTATTCTGCTTGATGGCCTCGGGCCGCGTGATGTCAGTGGCGTAAATCATGCCGTCCCGCGCTGCAACCACCCCTTCGGCAGTAAACAAGCCAGCGCGCGAAACCTCCTCCCATTGGGCGCCCTCGGCAACGATGCCCAGTGGACTCATCGTCGCAGTTCCGCACGCGGCGAGTAAGGCACACACGGTCCCGAACAGAATGGTCGTGTAGACGCGCGATTTCATCGCCTCAAACATGGACATGGCCTTCCTCCTTTGAAGAATGCGCCAATGCAGCGCCTAAGGCCTCTCGCGCCTTACGTCATTTCTTCTTCGCAGGAGGCATCTCAAAACTCTCTTCGCCCTTTTCCATGAGTCTGTGCCCAGGCACGGCGTCGGCGTCGGGGAGAATCGAGATGGACTTCAGCACACGTCCGTCGCGGAGCCCAAATGCGTGAACGGTTCCAGGAGGAACAACGACGCTGGTCTGGGTTTCGATCCTATGTTCCTCGTCGCCGACAAGGGCGAACCCGTCACCATCGACTTCGAGGAAGACCAATACTTCTTCAGTGTCGTGCCAATGCAAAGGTGTTCGGTGGTGATCTCCCATTTCAGCTAACCAGACGGATAAAGAATTCGACCCGGCAGATCGGTTCACCGCCAGCCGCAAAGACTGGCGCCACGGTTCGTCTGGGAATTCTAAAAGCGGTCGATCCTTGTGGTAAATTACCTTCATATTTCACTCCGTTCTCTCTAGATTCGATTGTACCTCGATCTACTTCGTCCCGACCCCGATGAGAACCTCGCCCGGTATCTCAACGCTGTTCCGCCCTTGAAACTGGCTGAACTCTTGCTCAATTTCCACCCAAGCCAGTTCACGCTCGGATTCGCCTAACTTTTCGATAGGCTGGCGAAGAAAGGCGCTTTCTTTCAACCTTCGGATCAACTCTGGCACGGACGAAATATGACGGCGGAAATTTACCGCTCGGACGGTGACAGTGAGGAATCCATTGTCTGTGAAGGTGTTCTCAAGTAAATCGGTTTCGCCGAGCGAGAACAGCGGCGGCGGTGTGCCTCCAAAGCGACGAGCGGCGCCCAAAATAATACTTTGATAGGGGTTCTTTTCAGCCGTCGAGAACACGAGTGTCGCAACTTTGCCTCCTTGCCGAACCACTCGGCGCATTGCTCTCAGCACGGTCGCTGGATTGGGGAACACCATCAGGCCCAATTGGCATATGACCGCGTCGAAGGAATCGGCGTCGAGGTCGAGGTTCTCGGCATCTACAACGCGCGTCTCGACGTTCGTAAGGCCCGCTTCTCGCGCCGCATCGGCCGCTAGCTTCAGCATGCTGGCAGAAATGTCTGTGGCAAGAACATATCCGTTCGGGCCCACGCGCTGAGCTGCGAAAAGCGTCTGATCTCCCGTTCCAGCCGCCACGTCGAGCACCCGGCTGCCGGTCCGAACATCGGCCAAGTCGAGCATCAGCTCTGTCGCCTGCCCATAGATCTCGCCACGCCCCGCTTGCCCACGACTCCTGCGTTCAGCAACCTCGCGAGATGCCCAGTTCATGCCCGCTTCATTAAGATCAGCTGATTTAATGGTCGTCATTTATGGCTCCTTGATTCACACGAGAACCGTCGAGTCTACTCTCTCGTCCCGAGGGCAGCTTCAACCGCTTCTTTCCTATCGAGGCCATAAAGGCTTTTTATGTCGATCTCCGGATTCTCTGAAGCATATAGTTTCCAGAAAATTTCCATGTCTTTGCTTTCGACTAGATACTTGACCAATCGGTAGCTGGCAAAATAGTAGTCGCTGCGCCGACTCGGATCGGTTGAAACCCATTCCGGTGCCGGCTTGGTTGTGCCGAGGTGCTCGATGATTTCCGGCACAACATTGCGACGAGCAAGGTCCTCTCCTCCGGCATTGGGACCTACGGCAGCGCCGGGAAAAATTTTCAAAGCGACGTAGTCGGCGATGCCTTCGCGCAGGGTGTGGCTGTGGTAACGCCATGTGAACAGGTGCGTAAGCTCATGAGCGTAGGTCGCGTTCTTGCCCCCCATGGCTCCGTGATAAGCCCTGAGATTAAGAAAAATGATGGCTTTGGGATCGCTGGGATGCTGATATCCCCTCCATACATGCGAGACGCTTATTGCATCCGAAACGTAAACGCGCACCTTTGACCCAAGGGTCGCGGTATCCAGTTTCAACCCAGTGACACGCCGCACTTCTTCGTATGCGCTTTCCATTATTTCAAGAAAGGATGGCTCAACAACGACTCCATGCTGATACATCTCTACGTACACGCCACTCGCGACGAGCTGAGCCTGCGCAACTACTTGCTCATCCGAGATCGAACGACGTGGAACGGCAGCATAGATGTGTCCAGGAAACATGCAAAGCAAGATCAAAATAGCTCCGATATTCTTGAGCATGACTTCGAGCTCGTCTGTCCCGAGAACAGCTCTCAACCTGAGGACAGAACGGCTAAGATGGACATCGGCGGAGCGTAATGGGGCCCGACAATCAATCATGCCGATTCTCCATCACTTACGGTCCTAAAAAAGCTTCCGGCGGAACGGCATAAATATCTGTTGTCACGTCGGCTACGCCGGGCACGTTTTTCACTAGCTTTACGACTTTGTCTTCCGATCCGATGTCGATTCTGCCCTTGACGTAAATATGGCCGCGGTCGGCGCGAACTTCGAGGGACGATCCTCTTATCGCGGCGGATGCGAATAATGTGGCATGGACCCGAGCACCAAGAGCGAGATCGTTGAACGCTTGGGTGGACGCGTGCGTCGGCTGATACTCTTCGAGCTTTGCCGCTTCGATGATCACGCGCTTCGCCCCCTCGCGGCTCATCTTGCCGACGTTGAGAATCAGGTCGTATCGATTGGGGTCGCTCCAATCCGTGCCGAACATCTCCATGAGCCGGCGGCCGCGCGCCTTATCGACCTCTTCTATATAATTGCGCGCCGCGGCATCAGTTAGTTTTTGCCGCACCCGAATTTGTTCGATGCGAAATTCGATCGGCGCGGTCAAAAGTACTTTCAGCACATGTCCAATTCCGGGCAAAAGCTCATGACCGACGTGGCCGTGGTAAACCACCTTGCCGTCGTGGGCCAGTTCGCACAGCGCGGCTTGAAGAGCGACGCGATAGGGTCGCAGATCTCGCAGCAGACGCTCCCACCAGTGCGGGCCTTTCTCGACGACCTCGTTGAGTTTTGCTTCGGGTATGCCATAGCGTCGGCTCGCCTCAACGAGCACCTCGCGCCCGATACAACGGTAGCCAAGAGCCTGGGCCACAGTTTCAGCCAATTCCTGACCTTCGCCGGAAGCGCCTTGATAAATGGTTATGATCGGCATGATAACTACCCTCCTGAGTTTCATCCTAACCAGCTTCGCTGCAAGATCGGGCTCCAGGCGGCGCGTGGAGTCCACGCGCCGCATTCTAGAGCCACTTGGTGTTTAATTATTTCGTCCGAAAAGAATCTGCGAACGAAACTTATTTCCCCGGCACAGGAATGTCCTTGCTCTTTTCCGCTAAATTACCCAATTCTTCTGGTGTAAATATTCGCCTAGCAGTTAACGTGATGCCCACAGTCCTGCCAGCTAGAGCGATAACCCCAAGCGCGTCGGCACCACCGACTGGCACCTCGACGATGGCGAAAGCATCGGGCCCTTCGTTCTGCGGACTAAAATACAAACTCTCTAAGCGCGCATTTTGTTGTCTGAGCAGTTCTTGAACAGCCGCTGCTCTCTTGGTGCCGCCATCTTCGATGAGTCGCTTCGTAGCCTCTTGGCTAAAAGTAACTTGAAGTAAAAACTTAGGCATAAAAACCTCCACCTTTTCTATTGCGCCCGCCTAGGTCTCTTCCTCTCCGCCTTCTACCACTCGTAAATATCGAGCGTCTTCGTGCGAGCATGCTGCAACCTTCGGAGCTCGCCAACAATCGAAATAGCTGCTAGACCATCTTGCGCATCTCCTCGATTGAGAAGGCCCGGATAAATTTCATTTTCACGTTGCCCAACGACTGCACGCTCGCCATGAACTTGTTGATAGACTCAGGACCCTCCGCCTCGATGACAATTGCAGCATCATGCGGTCCGCTTGGCGTATAGAAGAGGTCTCTGACCTGAACGCCCAATTTCGCCGCTTCGGCTTTGGACGCCTCGGCTCTGTCAGGCGAGTCTTTAATTGTGCGCCGGCCTTGATCGGTATAGTCGACTAAAATTACTCCTCTTGGCATAAAGCACCTCCCTAGAGTTTATCGAGACCCTTTTTCACTGGTGAACGACAGGGAAACCATAAACGTTGGTAGTGCGTTAATTGATTTGGGGGCTCGACGGGCCTTTTCGCGGTTCTCAAATAACAAAAAAGCCAGCACACCCCAGCAATGCATCGCCGGCGCGGCTGGCCCTAAACTCTTCTGTTCATATCCCCCTCCAAGGAACGGTTTGCGTTCCTCCGGCTTAGCGTCACTTCAGACTGGAAGCCTTATCAATGATGGGGACAGACTTTTTACGATGGGATAAATATCACACGGAAAAAGTCTGTCAAGCAGCTTTCATCCTCAAAACCCATTGAACGCCGCCGCGGGACTTCAATGAGAAGCGCGCGAATAACGCTCTTATTCCCTTACTTGGTACCCGCTGCGACGAGAACCTCACCGGGCGCTGCGAAACCGTTCGGTCCCTCGAACTGGCGCAGCTCCTGTTCGATCTCAGCCCATGCCTTCTCACGCTCAGCCTCGTTTAATTGGCTCATGATCTCCCTAAGGTCGCCGGCAGAATTTTTCATGCTTCGAATAGCGTCAGCAGCGGACGGGAAACGTCGCTGTATAGGAACCGCATGAACCGACACATTGAGAAAACTAGCCCGACTGTAGACGTCTTCAAGCGCCCCCGGCTCTCCGAGGGCATACATCCAGGGTTCTCCTGGCGCTGGAGGGGGTATGTTTCCTAAGCGGCGAATAATTGCGAAGGGAATCCCATGGTACGGATTCCTTTCTACGGCGGAAAATACCATCACGGCGACCCTGCTTCCCGGCTTCACCACGCGGCGCATCTCGGTTAGCGCTTTTGCCGGGTTCGGAAATAGCATCAGAGCACTCCGACATATCACCGCGTCAAATGAGTCCGCGTCGAACGCAAGGTTCTCAGCGTTCATTACGCGGGTTTCTACGTTCGTGCGTCCCTCATTGCGCGCCGCCTCGGCGGTAACCTTTAGCATGCTGGCGGAATTGTCGGTGGCCAGTACATTGCCTGTTGGTCCGACGCGTCGAGCCGCCATGAGCGTCTGATCACCTGTACCGGCGGCAACGTCCAACACTCGACTGCCCGGTTGGATACTGGCAAGTTCCAGCATCATCTCAGTTGCAGCTCCAGTGACCTGCTGACGCAACGCTTGCCCAGCGCTCCACCAATCAGCGGTCCCAGTGAGTCCCCATTTTTCAGTTGGCAGAGAATTCGCCATATGCCGTCCTCCTATTTTTTCCGAGATTCATTAAATGCTCCCGTACGATCCGTCAGATGAAGTTCAAGTGCCATCGATTCGATCCGACGGTCTTCACATGCATTTTGAGTATTTTCTGTCAGATTTGCCTAAGTCTATTAACCTTCTTTCGCATCATGGTGATTCCGTTTGCGCTGACGTCAGAATCGTTAAGCAATGTAGTCAAGTCTTCTCTGACACCCATCCGACATGGTGTTGCCAGACCTTTTGCGCCGTCCTGGGTCAAGGAAACCCGCATGAGAAACTTAGACATATGAACCTCCTGGTTACGGAATCCTTGCCAGAATCATGTTCATCTCATCGACCGCGAACACTCGGCGGCTCCCGATTAATTCCTAAACGGAAACCGCGACTCCGTAGTCGGCCGCTTCGATTTTGCCCTGGGGAAAGAGCTTCGACTCCTCCATCCAGCGCTGTGTGCGCTCGAACATTTCCCGCGTGTAGGGCTCGAACACCAACCGCTCTCCGGGTCCGAACCCGCCGACGTCGATCATGTTGTGATATTTTGTTGGCAGTTCTTTCAAAAAATAGTGTTTGTAACGCTCCGGCTCCAGGTCGATATCTCGCTGCGCGCGCTGCAGCGCCGCAAAGTAGCGTCTTACGTCTTCGACGTCCGCATCCTTATGCATCAGGAATCCGATCATGAAGGTCGTGTCGAGAATTCTTCGGAACCCCCGTTGCTCGACTAGGTATAACGGAGCCCCAAATAGGTTGGCGGCGTCGACCTTGCGATCCAGCAACGCAGCCAAACGATCCTGCGGTTGGCCGATATAGCTGAGCTTGATCTCATCAGATTTGAGAACCTTTTCCAGCGCTTGAATCGCAGAAAAGTAACTGCCGGAGTGATAGCTGACCCCCACTTCAACGTTGGCCAGGTCGCGCGGCTTCTTGAACGAAGACTCTGGAGAAACGACTATCGCGGACGGTGTCACCGAATAGGCATGTCCCCACATACGGCCATGGCCCGAGGAGGAAGCCATGTTGACCGCCCAGTGGCAGGCGCAACTGATGTCGGCCGCACGACCGCGCTCCATATTCTCGAAGGCGCCTCGCTTTACTTCAGGCGCAACCGTTTCAGTGGACTGGACGAGAGCATAGCCGGACGCCTGGGTTGCGTAAGAAATCAAGAATTCGTAATCCAGCCCTTCATCTTTAAAATATCCCTTTTCCTCAGCGACCCATTCCTGCAGTCGCCCATGCGGTTCAATACGGAATTTGCTCATAAAGGCACCTCCATTTCGCCGGTAATTATTACGCAACTCAAACTGTTAATCCTTGTTGATTTCGAAGATCGTAGTCGTGCTGCTGATTTCGTGCGACACCACCAAAAGCGGTTTGCCATTTGGGCTGTCGTCTTCCTTGATGAAGAGAAGTCCCTCTGGTGAGATGTCTTCGGGGCTGGTGTTCACGTACTGAACAAACGTCGGCTGGAAGGGGTCGGACACGTCGTAAACCAACACGCCTGCGGTACGCTCGAGCCCGATGAAGGCATAGGTACGACCGAATGCTTTACCGAGTACTACTCCCTCCGGTTCAGGGCCCTTATTGTCGCTCCGGGTGTCGAAAGTAGCAGCCGTGCCGTTGGAATTGAACGATGCTGCAACTTGTGCTGCGGTTATTCGCTCGAAGTCATCGCGGCTGTCGAATACCAACTGCCCGTCGGCCGTTCGGATTGAGAAGGAGCGCGCGCCGGGCACAAGAATTTGATCAAAGTCGCCATCGCCATCGGTGTCGCCAGTTGCCCTCGTGACCGTCAATCGGCCGAGATTAGCATTCTGTTTAAGAATGGCCCCATTGGGGAAAGTCGTAGGATCGAGCACATAGCTTCCGCTGCCAACCCGAACTTCTTCATTAAATCCCGTGAAGGCGCGCGTGTCGCCCTCATTAACCATTACGAGATAGGTCACGCCGCGAAACTGATACGACTCGATCGCATCGGGCTGGTAGAGGCCAAACACGGGCCAGTTGGCGATATTGATCCCGTCGTCAAGGTCACTGGCATCGAGACCGTTTCCATCCTGGTTATGGTCCTTGAAGCCGAGCCCTACAAGCTGGGAAAACACGCCCGCTTCGACATCTAAGATGGCCATCGCGTTGTTCTCCTGCAGCGTCACCCAGGCGGTTTTCGAGTCATGCGAAACCGCGATGTATTCCGGCTCGAGATCCTGAGCGAGCGTGGCGCCGGGTCCGTACTTACGAATGCTGGCGGCGTTGGTCTTGGGAATGGAATCATTGAACGTCGCAGTTGTGACATCGGCTTGGGTGAGATTGGCCGCGCCCCTCGTCATATCGATGATGCTGACCGAGCCCTCCGGATCAATTGTATAGGCGTCATTGGGTTCACCCTCGTTGGCTACTAGCAGCCTTCTGCCATTGGGAGTGAAGATCAGCATGTCGGGAAGCGCCCCGACCGTCAGCGCGCTCAACAGCGACCCGTTGGTGTCGAAAAATTTCACGAAACCAGGATCCGTCTTGACCTCATTCTCGACGGCCACTGCGACGATCCCGTTGTGAATCGCCACGCTGTTGGGTCGACCTCCAAGCGCAATCGGAAATGCCAAAGTCGGATCGCTCGGATCACTGAGGTCGAGAACATCGACACGGGTGAGGATGGGGTTGATGCTGAAGATCCGTCTGGTTGCCGGATCATAGGCGGCGATCTCCGCGCCCTCGATGCCGAGGCCGGCGCTGTATCGACCGATAGCCGTCAGGGTGATTTGCTTAGGCTGCTTTGCTTCGGCTGAGTAAGCAAGGATTGCGATACCCAGCAGAGCCACTACACGGATGGTAGTTTTTACGCGTTTCATGTCGCACCTCCTGCGATTGGATATTGTTGAAAGCGATCACGTTTTTGAACTACGGGCAGTGTCGATTGTATGATCTACAAGAAGCCAAGAACTGGTAATCCAGCCTTTCATCAAGATATCCTTTTTTTATCAGCGTCCTATTCCGGCAGTCGCTTGGGCGACTCGATGCCTAACTTACTCAGAAAAATAACCTCCCGCAGTAAAGCATGTTGGCCAAGGACCTTCTCGCCTCAGCTGTTCAGGAGCCTTCCGCAATAGCGATGCCATAATGAGCATTCCAATGGATCCAATCTAAAGTTCCGAATTTATGGAGGAACTCCGGTAATGGGACAATTAGAGCCGTCGCGATGTAACGGTGGCAGGTAACTTTGTTTACACTGCATGTATCCAATCGTTGACATTGGATGTTCGAGTTCTTGACCGCGCTACTTGAAGAACGCGTTTTCCATTGGAATCTATTCAGGACTCCGACATATTCTCTCTCTTACAGGTGGCATGCTTTTGAGGTGTACGGCTTCCATTGGGGTCATCCTCAGAGTTGTACCGCGACAGTAGCCGGCATGGCGGCGCGAGCCACCTCTTCGAACGAAACACTCCTGTGCTCAAGCTCGGCGCTCGGGTGCACGCGATACGCGTAACCACGTCTTGGCTCGCCGGGCTCTTGCCCACGTTGGAGATCGCGCACGGTGTTTTACCACGGTCACGTCCTTAAATGCGGCCCACGTAGTTGGAGAACCAAAATGGACTTGCCCAACCAGGAGGCAAAGAGCTAAAACAACCCTGTCTCGGACGCTCTCCGTTGGCCGGTTTTGCCCTGACCACTAATGGCCGGTTTTGAAGTGACCATTGAGGGTGTTTAGCAGCCGGCTTCGAAGCGCGATAACGCCGGCGTCGCTGGCGCCAAGATGTTCCTTGGTGCGATCGGCGATCGGTCTGCCATGCTGATCCTCTTGGACCGCTATGTCTTCCTCGCGAATACCGCGCATACCGGTGTAGTTTTCGTTCCGCTGTTTCTCGCGATCAATAAGATAGTCGTTCGCACGGTTGGCGAGCGGCTCGAATGTGTGCGGATTGACCTCGGCGTAGGCGCCCGTCCATGATTCGATGGTACGGATATCGTCTGCGGTCATCGGCCGATCCGGTAGCCAGGTGGCGGTGAAGCCTACCATGTTCATATCGTCAACGGGCACGGCGGCCGTGAAATTGATCGGCGCGCCCGGCTCGCTCGGTATCAGCGTGAACGACGGCATGAGAAACTGCGTGAGTCGCCAATAGTAATGATCTGAGTCCCAGTTACGCCGAGCTCCGATCGCCAGCCCGTACTCCGTTTCTTCGACCAAAAATTTCGGCGCCGAATCTTTTGCCCGGGCGAGCAGCAACTGGCCGGCAATTGCCGCTTCGAACTTCTCTGGCCGGAACTCACGGTGCAGAAATGAAACGTGACTGGAGTCGACTTCGCCCTCGACGTTCTGGAGATAATTGCAGCGCTGGAAGCGCTTATGCACGTAGACGTGGCTCTCTGGAACCAGCGTCCACTCGAGCTGCGGCAGTTCCGGCATTGTCCCTTGCGGCCCCATGTAAGCCCAGATCACGCCGCCGGCCTCGCGCGTCGGGTACGCCGTCTGGCGGATCTTGTGTTTGAAGCTGCACTCGGCCGGCTCATTCGGCATGTCGACGCAAGCGCCCGTCATATCAAACTTCCAGCCGTGATACACGCAACGTAGTCCGCCCTCCTCATTGCGGCCGAAGAACAGCGAGGCGCCCCGGTGCGGGCAGTATCTTGAGAGCAGGCCCACGCGCCCACGGGTGTCGCGGAACGCGATCAGATCTTCGGAAAGAATTTTGAGACGCACCGGCGGACAATCCGGCTTTGGCAGCTCGCGAGAGAGCCCGACGGGCAGCCAGAAGCGGCGAAACAAATCACCCATCGGTGTCCCTGGGCCAGTGCGGCAGAGCAGGTCGTTCTCTTCTAGTGAAAGCATGGCATTCTCCCCTCAATTCAACGGCAAGCGCAACCGCCGTGCCAAGAGCAACACAAATAGGCTTGCTCCATAGTTGGCTAAATTTGCGGGAAAAATTTTCGAAGTGCCTTTGATTTGCGTTCGAGTAGGCCGCGGAACAGTAACTTCTGTCTTACCCAAGGCAACCAAAAGATTACCTTCCCGGAGCGTGTAGGCGTGGTGACTTAATAATGCAGCAATCTAAAGTCGTCAGTTGATTTGCAAAGCTCTAATCAATCTAATGAGCGACTTTTCGTGCAGACCCAAGGTCTTGGCTGCGGCCACCCGATTACCGCGAGTCTGCGCCAGGACTTTTAAAACCAACGCGCGCCGGAAGTTGTCCACCGAATCGCGATAAGAAAAACTCTCAGGCGTGGCGCCGGGCTCGTCGCCGCGCGTCGTTGGCGGCAAGTCCGCGCTGGTGATCGCTAGGCTCTGACCGAGCACGACAGCGTGCTCCATCACATTTGCCAGTTCGCGCACGTTTCCTGGCCAGTTGTAGTCTGCGAGTTTTTCCAAGGCTTCGTCGGTGATCCCGGTGAAGTGCTTTTTGGCCTCCAGAGAAAATCGCCTGAGATAGAAGTGACAGAGCTCGGGAATATCCTCTTTTCTTTCCCTCAACGGCGGCAGTGTAATTGGAATCACATTGAGGCGATGGTAAAGGTCTTCCCGGAATCGCCCCTCTCGAACATAGGCCGCGATATCACGGTTGGTTGCCGCCACGATACGCACATCCACTCTGATAAGCTTTGTGCCGCCGACCCGCTCGAACTCCCGCTCTTGAAGAAAGCGCAGCAGCTTGGCCTGTACCTCCGGCGAAATATCGCCCACTTCGTCAAGAAAGACCGTGCCCCCGTGGGCCAGCTCCATCTTGCCTTTTTTTAGTTGGTGCGCGCCGGTGAAGGCTCCTCTTTCGTGGCCGAAGAGTTCGCTCTCCAAAAGTTCTTTTGAAAGACCGACGCAGTTGATGGCGACGAATGGCCCGTCTTTGCGCTCGCTCCAGTTATGAATGGCCCGTGCGAAAAGCTCTTTGCCGGTGCCGCTCTCACCTAGAAGCAGTAAGGTCGCCTTGGCGCTTGCTGCCCTCCTCGCCGCTTCCACGGCTTGATTGAGCTTGGCGCTCTTGCCAATCAGGAGTTGGTGGCGCTTGTCCGTTTCTTCGGAGAGGAGATCTACCTTTCTCCTAAGTTTTTGCTGCTCAATCGCCTTCTGAACGACCAGCGCAACATGATCAGGCTTGAAAGGTTTGGCGATAAAATCATAGGCGCCCTCGCGCATCGCCTCGACGGCGAGATCGATGGAGCCGTAGGCGGTGATCATCACCACCGGAAAGTCTCGCCCTCTGCGACGAATCTCTTTGAGAACATCGATGCCGGTGATATCCGGCATGGCGATGTCGAGAAGCGCCAGCTGCGGATCATGGCACTCGAGTATTTCCAATACCGTCTTCCCACTGGCCGCGAGCAAGACGCGATAGCCGAGGGATTGCAGTCGGTCGGTTAAAATCTTGCCGATGTAAGGATCGTCATCGGCTACCAGAATCGTTTCGCCGGAAAGTTCCACGGCTGCGCTCCTTAATGGCCGGGAAGATTCGCCTCAGGTTGGGTTGGAAGAGTAAAGTGAAACTTACTGCCCTTGCCGCTTTCGCTTTCAACCCAGATCCTGCCGCCATGCATTTCGACAAGTTTCCGAGAAATCGCCAGACCGAGGCCGACTCCTTGAGACTTGTTTTGACCTGGCCGGGTGACTTGGTAAAACTCGTCGAAAATTTTCTCCGTCTCTTCGGCGGCAATGCCTGGCCCCGTATCAGCAACCGTCACCCGCGCCCACGCGCCACCGTTCATCTCTGCCGACACAGTCACTTTCCCCTTGGAAGGCGTAAACTTGAAGGCGTTGCCGATGAGGTTGGTAAGGACCTGGGCGACCTTATCGCGGTCCGCCCATACATTCAGCCCTGGCGCCATTGGCCTTAGCTCAAGAATCGTTAGCTTGTTCCTCGCTATAGTACTCAAACCAACGGTCACCTCGTGCAACAAAGCCGTCAGCGAAATCGTCGCGGGCTTCAGCTCCGCTCCCCCCGCGGCAATGATGGAAAGATCCAAGAGGTCCGCGATAAGTCTCGCAAGTCGGTCGCCGCTAGCCCTAATGTCAGTGAGGTATTCAATCTGCTTCGCATTAAGCGACCCGGTGAGGCCGTCAAGCATATTAGCGGCCAGCCCTTCGATTGCGGTGAGCGGCGTTTTCAACTCGTGCGATACGCTGGCCAAAAACGCCGACTTGTGACGATTCGCTTCGTCGAGCTTTAGATTAGTGTCACCGAGTTCGAGATTACGGGCTTCGAGTTGTTGGTTAGAGTCGTCCTAATTCCTCGCTCATCCGATTCAGATTCGCCGCCAGATCACCAAACTCATCCCGGTTCTGCACGGCAATTTCCTGCGAGAAATCGCCCGCAGCGATCTGGCGGAATCGCGCCGCCATCTGCCGAACCGGACCGATCAAGGACCAGGAAATCGCGTATCCCAAAACCAGAGCGAGTGCAATGCTCCCGACGACAAATCCGCCAACCATCCATTGGGATGCCAAATAAGCCTCATGACTCGCGTCTACACTGGCCACCATCTTTGCTTCGGCGTTATTTGCTAGCTCGTTAGTCAATCGCTCGATCTCGTTTGCTAACGGAGCGATTTCAGTTCGCTGAAGTTCTCGTGCATCGGCAGCCCTGCCGGCGCGAATCAATTCGATTGCCCTTGTCCCTCCGCTGATGAACCGTTCATAGAGCTCGCGAACTCGGTCGAACAGTTCTTTTTCATCCTTGGTCACGAACTGCAGCCGGGCCAGGTCATAGCCGAACTGATTTATCTGTCGAATGGTGACTTCGAGGATGCGCTCATCGGGTACGAGTAACGCCGATGCGACATTGTAGAGCTGGCCGGTGGTATCGTGCTGGAGCTGGCGGAAGGCAGCGACTTGTCTCTGGAGCTCGAGTACCGTTTGGGCGTGCTTGTTGGATTGGCGCAGCACTAAAAGACCGATAGCCCCGACCATGATGAGCAATAGAACGATTGCCAAAAAGGCCGCCAGGAGCTTTCTTTGAACGGTTGCTGGAGCCCGCGCAACGAGCCGAGGCAGCAATTCTGTCAACCGACCGATCATCACACTCGCTCCCTTAGGAGATCGCGGAAATCGTATTATGCTTGCGCGCCTCTGTGGTCAATCCCGCTGATTTTATACAATCGCAACTCGCTCCCGGGGGCGCATTCAGGCCTTCAACTCCTTTTTGAGTTCTCGGAGAAAGCGCCAGTCGGCAGCTTTTGCGATAAGGGTGTTTGGATTGGTCTTGATCAATCCCAAGTCGCGGAAGCGCAATGAGTAAAAGCGCAGCGTATCCTCGGGATTATAGGTACGCCACACTTTGTAGGGCAGTTCCCGCAGCGTCTGGAGCGTGTACTCATAGTTTGGGATGTACCCCTTATTCACAACGTATCGGGCGGCTTGAACTGGGTCTTGGGCGCACAGATCCGCGGCTTTCAGCAGTGCGCGGAGCGCCCGTTTAGTAGCGACCGGATACTGGCGGACAAAGCCGCGGTTGGCAATCGCCATGCAACAGAAATATTGTGACCAGGGCTTATCAGTCGTTGTATTGACTACGACATGGCCGATCTTCTTCGCGCGGAGTTCCTGCGCCAAGGGAGCGAACGCCAGATACGCGTCAACCTTGCCGTTCCCCAATAACTGCACGGAGACGGCGGGTTCGTGGGTGGTCCACTGAACATCGCGACGGGGATCCAGTCCGACATATGCCAACATGGAAGACAAAAACAGATGGTCACCAGTGCCGAAAGAATCCACCGCGACCGTTTTGCCTTTGAGGTCCCGGATGGTTCGCACGCGCTCGGAGCCAAAAAGCTCCCAGCAGCCGGCATGGACGCCGGCCAACGCCACGACGGGGGCGCCGCGGTCGATGAGTCCAAGAAACGCCACAGGAGTATCCTGAGTAACATCGGCCTCGCCGGAAATAAGCTTATCGAATTGATTGGTGCCGCTGGCTTTGACGTATTGTACATCGGTAAAACCTTCCCCACGGAGAAACTCTTGGGCGAGAAAACTGGGCGTGAGGCATGCATAAGTATCGTCGATGATTCGGATTCTTTTCGTCTCAGGCGGAGGCTCCGCATTGGCCGGCTCGGCATTCAACCCCAAGCACACGCCGGCCCCCACTGCACCGAACTTGATGAGAAACTCCCGCCTGCTCCAACCGACTTTTTCTAGATGGCTCATGATCATCTCCCGCCCATTGTGTTCATGATGGAGAAAGCAACAACTTGCACGTGATTTTAAGTATTGTTTGCGGCCCGCTCTTCAGGCTTCAAAATCGGCGCGAAAAGCTGACAATGACTTGGAAATCCGCGAACGTTGCAATTCCCCCGATCGGACTATGCGTGCGCCTGTCGGCGAGGCTCTTGCTCGCATGACGGTAGACGGCAGCAGGCACAGCCAACTCGAAAAAATTCTTGCCCAGCGCAATCGACAAGCCCGGTTCCACCGATACCGCATGACCGGGGAGCCGGTAGCCCTGACTGTCGCCGATGAGATCACGCCGCGGGACGCCCTCGGCGCGCGCCCCCAAAGTGATCGACAGCCCGATCTCGGACCAAATGGTGTGCGAAAGCCCGAGTCGCGCCAAATATTGGTCCGGCACAGAATTGATGCGGTAGCCGACGTCGCCGCCGGTAAGCTCCGGGATATCGCCGAAGGGCGTTTCCGTGCCGTTCATTTCACGCGGGTTGCTCAAGTAAGTGCCTTGAAAATAAATCGAGGTATCGGTGAAAACCTTTTGAAACGCTTGAGCGCTCAAAAAAATCCCCCAGCCCCCATCTCCTGACTGAATCGCCGGATCCACCGGTCGCAACACCCGTCCAGTCGCACGGTAGGAATAATCCTTAGCGCGGTATTCGCCGGTGGGAGCCTTCACGCCCAGCCCTAGCTGAATGTTTTGGTCAGGGTGTGTGTCCGGGTCGAGTAACCAAAAGTGGCCTGTCAATCGTAGATCGCCCACGCCGCCGTTCCGCATAGTATGGCGAGTCACTCCGTCATGCTCCAAGTAAGTTGACCGAGTCCCATACCCAAAGGGCAATCCCAAGGTCAAACTTAGTCGCTTGGTCAGCGCGTGGGTGACGCTGACATCCCAGGTGTTGATATAATTTTTAGCGTAGATTTCCGGCGGTGATGGGAAAGGAATGTTATTGCTACCCTTGAAATCGCGGAAAGCTTTGAAGAAACGATACGACCCCGTGACTAGCCAATCCTCCGGCGCCAAATACGCTCCACCATCGGCGCTGATGCTACCCCCGGCACACAAACTGGGTGCCATAAGCCGTGCCGGTACTCAGCCTTGCGAGAAAGCTTCCGGTGGAGCAACCAACAGCGCGATAACAACCGCCAAACCACCGATCCAAGACTGCGCCTTTGTCGAGCGTGCAGCATAGTGCATACAAAATCTCCCCTGCTACAGTCAGCTAATTTAAAACCCTCTTAGCGCACTCGGGAGGCACCTGTCCAACCACTGACCGATTTGTAGTTCAGGACAAATCTTTGCCGTACTCCTCTCCCCGCCCGTTCTCGCTTCAGCCACTTGGAGTTTTTCATCGGGTCCAAAATTCAAAGCCCGGCGCGGATTCCACCGGCCGGGCTTTGACTGTCACGCTAATACCGCACCGAGTTATGACCGGCGCTAATGAGACTGCCATTCTCTATTCCTCAGGCTTCGCTCTGTCAACGCATGATCGTGGTCATGGGCACAAAGCATCGTGTCACCGGCAACTATCGAAGAACGCCCGGCTGATGGAATTCAATTGCGTCCGTTCTAAAGCGCATCTGGATCTAAACACAGACCGCTACACTCACCCGGAAATACCACTATCTGTTCGTCAACGCAGGGAGAACCGCCTCCGGGGCAGAAGTCAGCGGAGTGGTAAGTGAGCTGCTGCGGGATTATACCGGGTATCGCTGGGCCGTGGTAACGGACGACGAGTGTTATCAGAGCGCCTTCTGGATTCGTTAGGCCGTTATTGGGGTTCCCAAATACAACCTCTCCAGAATAGGGGCCTCCCGAGCCCAGCCAGGCCCCGAAATTTGCGACACCTCTTGGGGAAATGAATTTACCAGTCGCGTTGACAGCAAGGTCAGGTTCATCAAACGTGCAAAGGTAGAACACGCAGGATGCGGGATCGTTAAAGATGATCCACCAAAGTGTGTATGGGCCCGGCCCAGATGTGACAGATGTGTGGACGTTTGTTGTAAGGCCGTTTTTGTTTCTCATCAGGGTCGCGTACGCACCCGGCACGGGGTCGCCAAGCAAAAAACCATCCGGGGTCGTGTAGACCGTCTCGACCTCATGAGTCGCGCCTTGTGCGGCCGCGCTCCTGACGCCGCCTTGCGGGGTGAAACTGAATGCGATTGAAAACAGCGCGGCAAGCGCAACGGTAAGCAGTTTTCCCATTGCTGGATCCTCCTCTTGATTAGGCCGTAATGATCGTGCCATCAAATTTCGTGAGACATATTTCCTAAATCTCTTCATTGTCTTTTCTCCTTTCATTTCTTACGCCCGTCAATTTTTTGTTACCTATTCCTCTTCTTTTCACACTGTCTCCTTGGAGCCGTCGAACTTGGTGAACGTGAAGCCGTGAAATTCTTCGTTGTAACAAGCCCGTTGGTCACGCAGAATATTAATCGCCACGGCTTCGCCGAGCTTGAGCGACTCGGTCGCGTCGGAGCGCCAGTGGATGCCGGCGAAGTTGCGACCGAGAGCCACATTGGCGGCAACTTTGTTGAGCTCGCCGCCGACGGTCAAAGCTGGTCCGACGTAAGGAACAAGCGCCGAGCCGTCGGCATTGGGCACCACCGGATGTGGAATCTCGAAGGCTTCGTCAAACAGCGCCTTGAGTATCGTCACGCAGGCGCCAGCGACCGTGGCGTGCCCTGCGCCGTAGGACGGATGCAGCGGTGAACCTTCGGGAAAAGCCTGCGGTAAGAGATAAGTCGCCGTGCCGCCGTTGAGCACGGTGTTGTGATCAGCGATCAACGGCAGCACCGAAGAGTTAAACAAGTCTGGATGGATCGGGTCGTGAGCTGCTCGCGTGAGCGTCAGGTGCACACGTCCCGCAAAGGCTTCAGGACGGAACCGGCGATGGACAAACCATTTTTGAAACCACTGCGCTTTGAGCGCTCGCGTCGCCACCTCACAAAGCAGCGTGGCAAAATACGGTCCGCCAAACGTGCCAAATCCTTCTTGCGTCGCCGAGTGCAGATAGGGATTCCCCGGATTGGGCGGCACCCCCAACTTGACCATGCACAGGAAAGCGACGAAGTACGCCTGAAACAACACGTCGATATGAACCCATTGCCCGAGGTCGCGACCGTTAATGATGTAACGACGCGTCGGTTCGAATCGGTCAACTTCTTCAGGCTGAAATCCGTTTTGCACCTCCAGCCAGTCATCGAACGCTGTCATGTAGTCGAGACCGGCGATGGTGGTTTGCAGTTTCTGTTCGACAAAGTTCGCCCCGTAGGGAGCGGGCAGCCAAAAAAATTGCGACAGGTACGGTCCAGGTAAGTCCCCTGGCGTCAAGCCGCGAAACAAGGTGCGAGTACTGACTCGTCCGCCCGACCTCGGTCCCCGAAAGTCCGAGAGCCGGTTGAGATCCGCGGCAGCCGCTTGCGCCAAGGGGTCCAATTCGAAGTCCTGAAACGGCAAGTCGCGGAGCAGCGCCATCCAATAATTCTCGACGATCTCACTGGCCTGCTCGGCGCTGGAAAAGCTGGGCGCCGGCAGAATCGCCAGCTCATGGCCGTCCGCGCCTTCCAATTCGAACGCCAATCCGGCCTGGGGATTGACAAGCCGTCGCCGGCGCGCTGGGTCCGCGTAACCCATCGGGATCAGTTCGAAATCCGCCGGCGCGCCGTTCGCCAACGCGCGGGTCATGGCATTGAATGCATTGAGATCGACCTCGCCGCGCGGATTGTGTGGCAACCCTTTTGAATAACTGCCGATCTTGTTTCGGTACAACGCCTCATCGCCGTTGCTACGCTGCGTTGGAGTGGGAACCTTCAGATGATAAAGCGCGGCTTCGTGGCGAATCTCGTAGGCTTGGTTTCGGCGTTGACTGGGTGTCGTGTAATTGCTGCGCAATGAATTCGGTCCGGCCGCTCTTGCCGTTGAAAGGAGCGGCACGCCCGCCATACTTGTCCCAATCGTAATCGCGGTCGCCTGACCAAGCTTGCTGAGAAAATCGCGCCGGTTCAATGAGGACGCTGGAGGCAAGCCAGCTTTGAGTTTGGCTGATTCAGCTTCGGCTTGATCGCAAAACGGGTCGATTTTCGTTGTAGAAATCATTTTGGACTCCAAGTATTTTTGATCGAGCCGTGCGATGCACCGCTTGCGATTGCTTTGCGCAAGCGGCGTGCCAGTCGGTAAGAAAAACAGGGACGTAGCTAACGATCGGATTTCTTAGCGATGCTGCGGGCAACTAAGCCAATCTCAATTGAGCTAACTTCACTCAGAGTAACTCCTGTGTTACCCGCGGTAGCGAAGCGGTTACCGGCGCGGGCGTTGTCCAACGCGATAACCCAGATCGCGACGAGAGCGAAAAGTGGCGCGTGGGCGAAAGTTTTGGTTATCGAGCCTATTTAAAAAACGGTACTAAACGAGGGTTCTTGACCAGAGCCTTTGAGCACCTCTCCATAGGCAAAACTTTTGCTTGACCGCCCTTACCAATTATCCTGATTGCTAGTCCAACAACCTCGCGGGCCTTCGTGTGTAAGGAAGCAACCTCGTCAAACTTCGCCTAAAGTTCCGGGGTGGATTGCGCAAACAATTGTCGGAATGAAACAGCAACGAGACATGATGCTACCAAGGCAGATGAGGCTCAGTCTGCCCACAACGCTGATCATTTGCATTTGGCTGGATACGTGAACCTTCTTGCTTCTGTTGGGTAATTCACATTTGGATCGAAACAAGGGATTACAAATGGTCCAATATCGAGGCCTTTTTCCAGATTCTCCTTGTACTGGTCAATTCCAAACCAGTAATCGATGGCGTTTAACGCGATAAACTTTCTGAGGCCTGCCATTTTTACTACCACGTAATGATAATGGGGAAGACTGGTGTTTTTTCCCTCCCCGATCAAACCTATATTCTGTCCTCTTCTTACCTTATCCCCCTCCTTAAGCAATCGTCCTTGCACGTGGAAATGTTCGGTATACATGTCTTGTTTATTTGAATCCAGACCGTGATGAATTCTGATATGATAATCCCTACTGAAGACAACGACCCCTTCTGCCGGAGCGACAATTTCATGACCAGAATAACCACGACCGCCTATGCTCATGCCTTGATGTACAGGTGCATCGTCTGGTGGCATCTGATACGAAATGTCCGGCGGTGCGTTCGATGGAGTTACGGTTCGTAAACCGGATGCGGCACAACTTGAAATAGCGTAGCCAGCGATCATGAACCGTAGAAGCAATGCCGGCAATTTGTCTGTGAGCACCTTACCAACCATCATGGCCAGTTCCTTTTCTGCGCTACGACGCCAGCCCACATTTTCCTAACTGACAGACGGGCTTCTCCCAAACGCAATCGGCAATAACAGCGGCGAATCGCATAGCATGCCCTAAAAAGATTTGAGTGACGAAATTTTTTAACTCTCTCTTCCCTCAAGTTTGATTGGTGGGGGCGACCGTTCGTCGAGTCACTCAGCAACCGCGATGCCAGCGCCAACAAAAAAACAGCGACCAAAGATAACAGATCAAATTGGTTAGAAATCCTGCGAGGAGCAGGGGCATATTAAAGTCGGTAAGCGTCAATCAAAGTAGCTCGTCGGTTACCCGAGGTAGCGAAGCGGTTACCTCCCAGAGTATCGTCCCAACGCCGCGCTTGCAGCTTGTCGCCCGGCCGATTACTTTGATGGGATGGATCAGCTAGCACGAATTTTTCGCTCGCCGTCAGAGCGGAAGATATTCAAGAAGCTCATTGACGAGAGCCCATCGCCGTCTCTCGCGGAAAACCATCTGCGGCGGCTGCTCGACAACGGCAGCACCGGCGCGGTCAAAAAAATCCCGGCCATTTACCTCTCAGCGCTCATCAATCTGCTCGGCAGCAGTGCTTTTCTCAGCGATGTTCTGGTGCGCCAGGGAAAAAATTGGCCCGAATTATTTTGCCGCCAGATCAAAATTAAGCAGAGGACTGTCGCCGATCAATTGCGGGAACTGTCGGTCGACATAAAAGAGTCAAAATCTTTGGACGACTTCTGCGCCGCCCTGCGCCGCCACAAGCAGCGCGAGTACCTGCGCATCGGCGCACACGATCTGACGGCGTCGGTGACCATGGAAGCGACCGTGCGTGAACTAACGGCATTGGCCGATGCCTCGCTGGAAGCTGCCTACCGCTTCTGCCGCGCCGAAGTGGAAAAGGATTACGGCTTGCTGAATTTGCCGGCTACGGACAAGACCAATCGCTTCGTCGTGCTCGGCATGGGCAAGCTCGGCGGCGGCGAGCTTAACTTCAGTTCCGATGTCGACGTGATCTATCTCTATGAAGATGACGAAGGCGAAAGCGCCGGCGGACGAAAAGGCAAAGTCGGAGCACGCCAATTTTTCAGCGCCATCGGCCAAAAAATCATTCACGCCATGGGCGACGTTACCGAGGACGGCTTCGTGTTCCGCATCGACCTGCGCCTGCGCCCGCTCGGCGCCAACGGCCCGCTAGTGCAGTCGGTGAGTTCGGCGATGCTCTATTACGAATCTTGGGGGCAATGCTGGGAGCGCGCGGCGTTGATCAAGGCCCGGCCCGTCGCCGGAGATCTCGAACTGGGCACAAGTTTTTTAAAAGAAATAGAACCCTTCATCTATCGGCGTTATCTCGATTACACTACGGTTGACGAGCTGCGCCACATGAAGGCGCGCATCGAAAACGAACTGCTCATGGGCGACGAAAAAGCGCGCAACCTCAAACTCGGTTACGGCGGCATCCGCGAGATCGAGTTTTTTACCCAGGCATTGCAGTTGGTCAACGGCGGTTACGAACCGAAACTCAGAGGACCGAGCACGTTACCGGCGTTGGTCGCGCTCGCCCGGCATGATTTTATTTCGGCCGAAGAACGCGACAAACTCACCGAGGCCTACCGTTTCTTGCGCCAGTCGGAACACAAAGTGCAGATCGTCCAAGAAGCCCACGCGCACTCGATCCCCGAAGGCAAAGATGAAGAACAAGCCTACGCGCGCCGCTTGGGTTACCAACGCAAAGGGAAGCAAAGCGAGCGTGAGCTTTTCTGGCGCGATCATCGCCACTACACCAATAACGTGCGCAGCATCTTCGACCGGCTGTTCTACGGAGCGCAGAAAGAGATCGAGAATGGCGGCGCCGCCGGTTCGATCTGGAACGACCTCGACAACCAAGAGCTGATCACTCGAGAACTGGCCGAGGCCGGTTTCGCCATTCCAGAGAGAGCCTACGAGAATCTGCTCGCCGTGCGCGACGGCGAAGTGTTCTCACCGCCGAGTCCGAAGCGATTGAAGGTGCTCCGCACCCTCGGTCCCGCTCTGATCGCCGAGATTACCAAATCAGGCGCGCCGGACCAGGCGCTGTTTAACCTCGCGCAGTTTAGCCACCGGATCGGCGGGCGCACTGGTTTTTTGACCCTCCTGGCGGAGAACCCGCGAACCATGCGGCTATTGATCACACTCTTCACCGACAGCCAATTTCTTACCGATCTATTTTTGCAGCGGCCGGAGCTGATCGACACTTTGATCCGGGTCGATCTGACCCGTGTCGAGAAAAGCAAAACCGAGATGTTGCGCGAACTGCGCACGGCGCTCGGCGCCTGTGACAACGATCTTGAAGCCAAGCTCAACGCCATTCGCCGCTACAAGACCGAGGAATTCATCCGCATCGGTCTGCACGACTTGGGCGGCAGCATCGAATTGGTGCCGGCGCTACAGCAACTATCCGACCTAGCCGAAGCCTGCTTGCAAGCGGCTCTCGACTTGACGCTCGCCGAGATCAGCGAAAAATATGGCGCCGTGCCCAATGGAAAATTCGCCGTCATCGGCGGCGGTAAGTTGGGCGCAAGAGAAATAGACTACAACTCCGACCTCGACTTGGTTTTTATTTACCAAGCGGCGGAAGATGCCCAAAGCGCCGGCGGCTCCCAGGGCAAACTGCCCGCCCACGAATTTTTCGTCCGGGTCGGCCAGAAGCTGCCGACCTACTTGTCCGCGCCCACCGAAGAAGGCATCGCGTATAAGGTCGACATGCAGTTGCGCCCGTCGGGTAAATCCGGACCGATCGTCTCCGCTTTGGACGCCTTTCGAAATTATCACCAGAGCGCCGCGCAGCTATGGGAACGCCAGGCGCTGATCAAGACCCGTTTCATCGCCGGCGATCCTCGGCTGGGAAAAGCGGTTGAAAAAATCATCGAACGGTTCGCTTACGGCGCGGGTCTGCCCACCGACGGCGTCAGCGAAATTCATCATCTGCGCGTGCGCATGGAGCGCGAGCTCGCCGGCGAAGATGACAGCCGGTTCAATCTCAAGAAGGGCCGAGGCGGCTTGGTCGACATCGAGTTTCTGACCCAGATGTTGCAACTCGCCCATGGTCATCGTTTGCCCAAGCTGCGCCAGCGCGCCACCCTCGACGCGCTCAAGGCGTTAGGGGAGGCCAAAATTCTCCCGGCGCGCCAGGCCCAACTGCTTGCCGACGGTTATCTTTTCTTGCGCCGCCTCGATCATCGCCTGCGCTTGGAGCGCGACCAATCGATAGACGCTTTTGACGCCGAGCCTGGCCGTGTCGACAGCATCGCCAAAGCGTTGGGATATGGTGACGGGAAGAGAGCCGCCGGACCTTCAGTGGGGAGGTCGGGGCAAAAACTCTTGCAAGACTACCAAGCCCGCCGCGAAAAAATCCGCGCTTGCTATGAGCACTACTTTCTAACCAAGCCAGCCTAGCGCAGCAGAGCCGCAACCGAAATGAGCAAAGTCGGATTCACCACGAAGGGTATGATTCGACTACGCTCACCACAGGCTACGGACACGAAGGTTTTCGTAGGGTGCGCTTCGCGCACCGGTTAGTCTCGGAATATCTCGCGTAAGGAACGCAAAGCGCGCAAAGAAAATAAATCGGATTGTCTCCCGCAAAGGCGCAAAGGTGACGGGCCGAGGCCGGTCGCCCCTAGCGCATGCGAGGTATCTAAGAATGATTTCTCCCGGAGTTTACCCGCAGCTTGACGAAGGGTTCGAAGTGACGAGGAGTCTTTCTTTCCGAACTTAGCGTCTTTGCGCCTTGGCGGGAGGAACATCCGACTCCGAGCATCTTCGGCTCCCGAAAAATTTGCGCGAGCCGCGCTAACTTTCAACTGTCCCAACACGACGGACAACAAGAGTACGGAATGTTATTTCTAACCTTCGTGCCTTCCGTGTCCATCGTGATGAATGCTTTTCCACAGTAAACCCAGAAGAAAGAAATTTCACAAAATAAAATTGCTTTATTGACAGTAGCACATCTCTACGTTATCTTCGGCGTATGAAAACACAATTGCTGAAGGGCGTTGCCCTGGCATCATTGGTTGCCGTAATGTCGAGTCCTTTGTACGCGCAGACAGCGGACACAAGCAGTCAGCCCGCTGAACCTGTCGGCCAAGAGGCTGGTTACGGCGTTGGAGCGGCTCTGGCCAGTATCTTCTATATCCCGGTCAAGGTTACCTACGCGGGATTGGGCCTGCTAACGGGTGGGCTCGGTTACTTGATAACCGGCGGCAGAGCGGACGTGGCCAACAACATCATCTATCCGGCGGTGGGTGGTAACTATGTCGTTACCCCGAACCACCTGAAGGGCACGGAGCCTATTTATTTCGTTGGCCCCGCGCCGGATGCGCCTCATCCCGAGACCATCGCCGCCGCACCGGCTACGCCTCAACGCTAAGCAGCGCCGACGCAAACTCCGCGCTTCGAAAACTTAATAAAATCCAAGAGCGCCGCGACATCGTCGCTCACTCTCTTGGATTGCTCTACCTCTTTCAGCGCAATCGCGAGATTCCGTCCTGGGCGAAATAGTATCCGAAACGCCGTGCGGATCGCGCGAATCCTTTGTTCATCGAATCCGGCGCGCTTTAAACCGACCACGTTAACACCACGAACGACGTGCTGCCGGTCGATGATCGCATAAGGCGGTACATCGCGACTGGTGCCGCTTAAGCCTCGCATCAAGGCATAATCGCCGATGCGCACGAATTGGTGCACCACGCAGTTGCCGGAAAGAAACACATTGTTGCCCACCTCGACGTGGCCGCCGAGCAAAGCGCCGTTGGCGAGGATGACGCCGTCGCCGACTTGACAATTGTGGCCGACGTGCGAGGTCGCCATCAAAAAATTATCGCTGCCGATCACCGTCGCCGATCTCGCCACAGTTCCGCGATGCACCTGCACATGCTCGCGAAAAATGTTGCGGTCGCCAACGCGCAAATAGCTTTCTTGCCCCTTGTAGGCCTTATCTTGCGGCGCCGCGCCGAGCACCGCCCCTGGGAAAATCTCGTTATCCTCGCCGATCAGAGTCCAGCCGGTCAGGTAAGCGTGCGCCATCACGCGCGTGCCGCGCTTGATTGTAACCGCGCCGTCGATCACGACATACGGACCGATTTCTACGTTAGAATCGAGCTCGGCTTTGCCGTCAATCACGGCGGTTGGGTGGATGGTCATGGCTGAGGTAAATTCCATTCAAATCATAACCTCGCGCCAAGACCGCCGAGCTCGCAAAGTAAGATGCATAATTTTTTCTCCCTACCTTGGCGTTCTTTGCGACTTTGCGCGAGAAATATTTTTTCGCATTCCCTAATTCAAAATCTGTTGGCGTCTTCGCCCAACGCCCGATTCTATCGAGCGTCATCATCATCGTCATCATCCTGATCGCTCGCAAGCGCGTCCAAATCATCGCTGGGAATTTTGTAACGCTCCTCGGTCCAGGCGCCGAGATCGATCAGCTGGCAACGATCCGAGCAAAATGGCCGGTGCGGATTGTTCTCCCACTGCACTTCCTTGCGGCAAGTCGGGCACTTCACGACCAGCGGCATCATCGACTCCGTAATCAGATTCTAACGGTTACTTGTTCAACAAAATCACTTCAAGACCATTCCTCGCGCCAAGCACGCCAAGTTCGCCAAGGCCCCGCCCCACGCCTTGGTTTATTATCGAATCGTAGCTCGGCGTCCTTTGCGCTCTTTGCGCGAGATACGGTTTTTTCCGATCTCTTAGGCGTGCTGAACTTCAATTCACTTTGGCTAGTCTTCTGTGCCAACGAATAGTTCTTCGACGCTGAGCTTTTTCTCCATCAACCCCTGATCGAGCGAGTAGCCGATGAAGCGTTCCAAATTGGCGCGGTTCTTCTTGATGCCATGCGGCCAAGGGTCAGCGCCGAAGGCGGCGCGCTCCTCTTCGAAAAGCTGCCGCCCCCAGACAAAACGCGACCAGTTGGGATCGTCGTAGTATTCCATGCAAGCCGCTTTCGCCTTGTCGAAGGCATCGGTAATACTCTTCGCGAGCCATGGATTTTTCGCCAACACCTCGTCCTTGAATGCGACCACATGCATGATCGGATAGTAGCCGTTCTTTTTGAAATACTTCGCTTCTTCCGCTTTCGGGTCGGCGAACAACCGGCGAATCGGCCCGCCGCCGCGCAACGCTTCCTTCGGCGGATGCGGCACCATCAGCGCGTCGATCTCGCCTTTCTCCAACATCGCGCCAATCTTCTGGCCTGGCTTGAGCAGTTGCATCTTCACACCTGACATCGGCTTCAGCGGCACGGCTTCATCTTTTGAAATGTACCAATCGATCTGCTGCCACGGCACGTCGTACTCGACTTGCAAGTCGCCTTTGGCCAACACCGACAAAGTCGTTTGAAAAGTGCTGAGGCCGACTTTCTTGCCGATCAAATCCTGCGGCGATTTGATTCCCGCATTCACGTTGACCCACATCTGCGACAAACTAAATAGACGGCGCGGAAAAACCGGGATCGCCGTAAACGGCATGGCGCGGCTCTTGGCGATCAAATACGACGACAGCGACAATTCGCAAATATCGAACTCGCGTTTCTGCAACATGCGCTCATGACGATCCTGGCCATGTTTCAACGGATTGGATTGCCCCACTTCCAACACCTGCAAATCGACACCATCCGCCTGCACGGTGCCGTCAAACAGCGGGATATGCCGGTCGTAATGCGACAACGCCAAGGTAAGCTTCAGCTGAGCCATCGAATGACCTCCTGGAATGACTTAACTCTGCTTACTCTATTTTCCAAACCAATGTCTAGCGTCCAGGAAATTTTACCACAGCGCGAGGTAATCTATTAAATTCGCGAACGGGGTTTGAACCCCGCCGCCAATTGTAATCTGGCAAAGGGGATGCTCGCCCCCTTTGGAAACCCCATTTAATTGTGCCCGTCTCAAGAGGCGGGGTTAAGTGGAAATCTAACGCACCGAGGCGCCACATCCAGTGCGCCGACTCGAAAAAGGAAATTATCTTACCCGGAATTTTAACTTGACGCCGCCAACCGTGGTTGGTATGCGATACATACCAAATCGTTCGGAGTCGAATACTTGAAAAAACAAATGGTATCGTCACAATGCTAAGTTGTTTGTTATTGTGCGCCTTCCTATTTTTATCCCAGTCAGCGATCGCCCAGGTCGATTTTCCGATCGGCTACGTTTCGCGCGGCGGCACCTACGCATTCATCAGTCTGATCGAACAGCACAAGCTGCTCGAACAGGAAGGCATCAAGCCGCAGTTCATCTACATCGGCGGTCCGCAAGTTTCCCAAGCGCTCATCTCGGGTGATATTCGCATGGCGATTGTCGCCGCCGCGAGTCCGATTCGCGCCGCAGCACATGGCTCGGAGCTGCGCTTCGTCGGCGGTGTCACCGATAAAGAGGTCGCATCGTTTGTCACCGCGCCCAACATCAAGAGCCCGGCCGATTTGAAAGGCACCCGTCTTGCCATCGACCGGCTCGGCGACTACAGCGACTTTCGCGCCCGCAAAGTTTTGGAAATGTTCGGCCTTCAGGCGCAAAGGGACGTGACGCTGCTCCAGATCGGCGCGCAGACCGCGCGCTTCGCCGCGCTGCGCAGCGGCCAGGTGCAATCGACTTTCGTCGTGCCGCCGCTGACCTTGATCGCGCGCAAGGCTGGCCTGCGCGAGCTCGCCGATCTGGGCGAGCTGGGTTTTCCCTCGTCATCCGGGGCATTCGTCGTCATGCAGTCCAGCGTCGAGCGCCAGGCGAAAGAAATCTACGGCGTGCTGCGCGCGGTGGCCAAAGCGATTCGTATCTATAAAACCGACAAAGAGCAGGGCATCGGCGCCATCGCCCGCTTCATGAAGTTAAAAGACCGCGAAGCCTTGGAAGAAACCTGGCGCATGAATGTCAACGCACTCAAGGACAATCCTTCGCCGCCCCTAGCCGGCATCCGCATCGTGCGGGATTTTCTGGCGCAAAGCGACCCGGATGTGAAAAGAATGAATTTAGATGGTTTCATCACCACCCAGTTCACCGACCGCATGCAAAAAGAGGGCGTGAAGTGAAACGCGTCGGAACTATTTTTTGACAGAAGCCTGTGAGATGAGATAGAGCCAAACGAGTGGGCGGCTGTAATAAGCTTCGGAATGCTTCGACCCTTCGAGGGGCCTCAGGGCCCCTCAACAGCCTTTAGTCCCGAGCCTGTCGAGGGGTCAGCATGAACGGAAAAACATCGATGAAGTTTAATCTTCCGTTAGTCCTGAGCCTCGTCGAAGGACTTCGATCGGGTTTTTTCAACACTCTGCAAGTGCAAATTAGCAGGAAAGAACTTTCTCACAATCGGCGCAACGCGAGGAGGTGAACTTAACATGATGGCCTATCCTTATGACGATGCGCGGATCATTGTCGCGCTGCAGATCGATCACTCGCGCGTCGCCGGTCACTTCGCGGCGCATTGGGGCAATCAGAACTTCGACCGGCCGGCGCCTTATTCCTCCGTGGTGCTGGCCGCAACCGAACATGACATCGGCTGGTGGGAGTGGGAGATGAAGCCTTCGACACTCAACGACCGAGGCTTTCCCCTCGACTACCATGACGGCAGTTTGAAATACCTCGGCCAGCTTCGTCTCGATTTCTACAAAAACTCAGTGGACCGTGTCTTGTCGCGCGATCCCTACGCCGCCATGTTGATGGCGATGCACGGCGTGGCGCTGATGAACGCCGGCTACGGCAAGTACGCCTACCCGCCGGATCGCACAGCGGACCCGCGCGTCAAGGCTTATGTCGATCATCAAGAAGCATTGCGGCTCAAGTTGCTAGCCGAATTGCGACAATCAGAACAATTCAAAGAACATTGCGCCGACGAGCAGATTTGGACCAACTATGAATATATGGAAGTCTTCGACCAGTTGGCGCAATACGTCTGCAACCGCTATCCGCTCAACAGCAAGGCTCGCAAGCTTGGCCCAACCGATTCGTTAAACGATGTGGACATCCCAACCCAACATGGCAAGCCGGCGGCAAAGATTAAGATCGACACGGTTGCGGAGCACAAAGCGGTCTTAAGTCCGTACCCGTTTGATATGGATCCCTTGCCGGTGTCTTTCACCGCACGCCTAGTGCCGAATCGGCGCTACCGAGACGGCGAAGAGTTTCTCGGCGAATTCTACCGCGCCGAGAGGATCACGGTCACGCACCAGCTAGCGTCGGCGTAACTGAAAAAAGTGTAAACCATGCGCCCCGTTTGTTTCGTAAACTATGCTACCGGTTTGTACCGAAGGGGGTGAACAGTTGCAGCATAGCGAAGTCGTTACCCTCGCGCGTGACGTCAGCCCCATCTCAATCTTCCGCCGTCGGAGACTGTGTAGCAATACCGTTCATGGTTCGAGAACCTCACCACGAACGGTACTGCTCGAGCGCGAATTCAAGTACCTACCCGTTCGCCCTGAGCTTTGTCGAAGGGCTCCGAGGGAATTGCGACACAGGCGCTCGAGGGAGAAGAAGGAAACAAGGTCGCTCCGTCTGTAAAGATTCATCTACGCTAGTCATAAGTCATGACCCCAACCAACGAACATAAAAACCGCGTCGCCGTCATCACCGGCGGGAGCGGCGGTATCGGCGGCGCAATTGCTGCGCGGCTGCGCGATGATGGCGCAATTGTGCATGTACTCGACATGATAGAGCCGGCGCACTCGGGTGTAAATTACCGGCGCGTCGACGTCAGCGATGAAATTGCAGTAGATGCCGCGTTTGACGCCATCGGCAAAGCCGCAGGCAAGATCGACTATCTCGTCTGCTGCGCGGGAATCTATCGGCCAAAACCTTTCTTGGAATTGTCTCTCGAAGATTGGCGCCAGACTCTGCAAATCAACTTGACCGGCTATTTTCTCAGCTGCCGCGCGGCGCTGTGTTTCATGCTCCCGCAAAAGTTTGGCCGCATCGTAATGTTTTCGTCCATGGCCGCGCGCACCGGTGGCAAGAACGTCGCCCATTACGCCGCATCCAAAGGCGGCGTTCTCGGCCTGATGCGCTCTCTTGCGGTGGAATCCGCGGCCGAAAACATCCGCGTTAACACAATCTCGCCGGTGATCACCGACACAGCGATGCCGCGCGCCGTGGTCTCGGACGAATATATGCAATCGCGCAAAGCGCACATCCCACTCGGCCGCATCGGCGACGTGCGCGACATGACCGAAGCCTGCATGTTTTTGCTGAGCGACGACAGCTCCTATGTGCTCGGCCAAGATCTGCGCGTCAACGGAGGATCGACCCTGTGGTAGCGGCGCAGAGTTCACGCGTCACGGTGATCACCGGCGGCGGCAGCGGCATGGGACGCGCCACCGCTATCCGGCTGGCGCGCCGTGGAGATCTGGTCTGCATCTGCGATCTCAAGGAAGACGGCATCAAGGCCACCGCCGCCGAGATTAAATCCGCGGGCGGAAAAGTGTTCACAGGCATTGTCGACGTGCGTGAACAGGCGCAGGTGAACGTTTGGATCGCCGAAGTCATCGGCAAGTTTGGCAAGATCGACTGTCTCTTCAGCAACGCCGGCGTCAACGCCCGCGCGACCGTCGCCAACGTGACATTGGCCCAGTGGTCTTTACTGATCGACACCCACGTCACGGGAAGCTTTAACTTCTGCCAGGCGGCGCTGCGCGACATGGTCACGCGAAAATCCGGCGCCATCGTCGTCACCTCGTCCGATTTCGCCATCGTCGGCGTGCCCAACGCGGCCAATTATTGCGCCGCGAAAACCGCGCTCTATTCGTTGACCAAATCGCTGGCGATCGAGTTCGCGCCGCACCGCATACGCGTCAACGCCATCGGCCCCGGCCCCATCGACACGCCGCTGCTGCGCGCCGGCCGCACAGCGGAAGAATTTGACAACGCCCGCAAAGCCTTCGAGAGCCGCCTGCCGATCAAGCGGCTCGGCCAGCCCGACGAAGTCGCCGCGGTGGTCGAATTCCTGCTCAGCGAGCGCGCCAGTTTCATCACCGGCCAGCTGCTCCAGCCCAACGGTGGCCAAGTCATGTGGTAGCAGGTTGTTTTAACCGTTCTTCTGGGTTTAGTGTGGAAGGGTATTCACCAAGGTGAAACTGTGCGGCAAAGCCGCAACCGAAAATCGGAATATCTCCCGCAAGCATATCCTGAGCGACGTCGAAGGGACGCCAAGGCCGCAAAGTTCGGAACACAATAGTGACATTCATTTGTAAAAATATTTATCTTTCCCTTCTGAACTTAGCGCCTTTGCGGGAGGCATAACCGGATCCGAGCGTCTTCGACTCCCGGACAATTTGCCAACCCGCGCTGACCGCCCATGAAACCGGCTAAATTTGACTATCACGATCCGGCGACCCTTGAGGACGCGCTCGATTTAATGTCGCGCCACGGCGATCAAGCCAGGCCGCTCGCTGGCGGCCAGAGTCTCGTGCCGCTGATGAATTTCCGCCTGCTTCGACCGGCATACATTATCGATCTGAATGGTGTGAACGAGCTCAGCTATATGAAAGTGGAGAACGGCACACTGTGCATCGGCGCGACCACGCGTCAACGCATTCTGGAAAGTTCGGCTGAAGTTGCGCAGCAGTGGCCGTTATTGCGCGACGCGACCGCTTTCATCGGCCATATTCAAATTCGTAACCGCGGCACTGTCGGCGGCAGCCTCGCTCATGCTTTTCCGTCGGCCGAATTGCCGGTCGCCATGGTCACGCTGGACGCGTCGATGCTGATTCGCGCGAAGACGGGCCCGCGTATCGTGCGCGCCGAGGGCTTCTTTCTTTCCTACATGGCCACGGCGCTTGCGCCCAATGAATTACTAACTGAGATTCAACTCCCCGCGTTACCGGCGAACTGCGGTTGGTCCTATCAAGAGGTCAGCCGGCGCCATGGTGACTTCGCTCTGGCGGGCGCGGCATCGGTCATAGCGTTGGATGCTAATTGTAATATCAAGCACGCCCGGCTGACGCTCACTGGCACCACGCCGATCCGCGCTGTTGAAGCAGAACAATCGCTGCTCGGCGAAAAACCTTCCGCGGCGCTATTCAAAAACGCCGCGGCACGCGCCGCGGAAAATCTCGAACAGGATTCTGACATCCACGCCAGCGCGGAATATCGTCAAAGCGCTTGTCAGGTGCTGGCGCGCCGCGCCCTCATACAAGCAGCCGAGCGCGCCGCCGAACGCGCGAAGGGAAATTCGAAGTGAGCAATCGGCCGGTGCGCTTAACCATCAACGGGCGCGAGTACAGCGGCGAAGTCGAACCGCGCCAACTGCTCACCGACTTCCTGCGCGACGATCTGGGACTCACCGGCACACACGTCGGCTGCGAGCATGGCGCGTGCGGCGCCTGCACCATCTTATTCAACGGCGAACCGGTGCGCTCCTGTTTGCTCTTCGCCGTGCAAGCGAACGGCGCAACCATCAAAACCATCGAAGGACTGGCACCGAACGCCGCCGAGCTGCACCCGCTGCAAGAAAAATTCTGGGAGCTGCACGGCCTCCAATGCGGCTTCTGCACGCCGGGCATCTTGCTGACAGCGGAAGCGTTATTGAAGGAAATCCCGAACCCGAGCGAAGACGAGATCCGCCAATGGATCAGCGGCAACCTATGTCGCTGCACCGGCTATCTAAATATCGTGACGGCAATTAAAGAAGCGGCAAGGGTGATGAAGAGTCGCGAATCGTGACGGCATTACAGGAAAGAATGAACCGCCTGTCCTTCTGCCGAACTCTTAATCCGTCATACCGGCGCAGGCCGGTATCCAGGTTGTTGTGGGTGGCGGCTCTAAGCCTGGATTCCGGCCTACGCCGGAATGACGGAAGGGGAGTTCGACTTCCGGTCGACGATATAAGGGTAGCAGCCATTCAAGAAGCGGCAAAGACGTTAAATGGTAAGCAGTCATAATCTCCGTTTCCGATCCCCTCGCCCGCTTTGCGGGAGAGGGCGAGGGTGAACGGTGAGGGCAAGAACCATCGAGGGAAATCCATGCACAAAAAAATCACTCGGCGGGCTTTTTGCTCGATGCTCTTGGCTCTTCCCTTTCCAGCTCGGGCGCAGCAGCCGAAGAAAGTTCATCGGATAGGGTATCTATCAAATGGTGACCCAGCTACTGACACCCGTGCCGAGGCAATTCGGCTAGCTCTGCGCGAGCGTGGCTACATAGAAGGACAAAACATCGCCACCGAGTACCGATATGCGGAGGGGAAGCTCGATCGGTTCCCTGAACTTTTGGCCGAGTTGGTCCGTCTCAAGGTAGATATCATCGTGGTAGCAGGAGGGACCCCGTGGATTCGGGCGGCTAAGAATGCGACCAAGACGATTCCCATCGTTATGACGGGCGGTGGGGCTGATCCTGTCGAGGCAGGCCTAGTTGAAAGCCTTGCCCGTCCCGGTGGCAACGTCACTGGCCTTACTCTCCTTTCCAGAGAACTAGGCGGGAAGCGGCTGGAGCTGCTCAAAGAAGCGGTTCCAAAAGTTGTTCGTATCGCGTTTCTCTACGATCCGGCCGCTCCGGACACTGTACTCGAATTGAAAGAGATTCTCCCAGTCGCGGCGCGTGCGCTGAAGTTGACTCTTCAACCTCGAGAGGTACGAGCTGCGGACGATTTCGAGCGGCTATTTGCCGCGCTAAACAAGCAACGCCCGGATGGACTCTATGTGCCCGGCGGAGCGCTAATACGTGCTAACGAAAAACGGATTGTCGACTTTGCGTTAAAGAGCCGGTTACCGTCGATGTACCAGAGCAAAGAAGCTGTAGAAGCTGGTGGGCTCATGTCCTACGGGGCGGACCTCGCGAAGAGCTACCGGCGCGTCGCATATTTCGTGGACAGAATCCTTAAGGGAGCCAAGCCTGCCGACCTGCCGGTGGAGCAGCCGATGAAGTTTGACTTCGTGATCAATTTAAAGACGGCGAAGCAGATCGGCGTGACCATCGACCCCAATCTGTTGGCGCGGGCGAATAGGCTAATCAAATGACGGAATTCAGCGATCAGAGGTCAGAAGTCAGAAATAATTTTTCGATTGCCGCTTCCCTCGCCCGCTCTGCGGGAGAGAAAGTAGATATGCAGAGCAAAAGCAACAGAAGATTCGTACTGCATCATTATTTAACACGAAACCCGAAACTCAAAACTCGAAACTGAGTTCTCATGCCTTACATCGGCTCCAGAGTTAAACGCAAAGAAGACCTCCGATTGCTGCGCGGCATCGGCAAATATGTCGGCGACATTCATCGCCCCGGCATGCTGCACGCCGCCATCTTGCGCAGCACCCATGCCCACGCGCGTCTCGGCAAGATCGACAGCGCCGCCGTCTTGAAGCTGCCCGGAGTGATCGGCGTGCTCACGGCCGCCGACATGCCGGGACTAAAAACCATTCCGATGCGCACGGGAATAATTCCCGGACTCGAGCGCTCGCAGCAGACGCCCATCGCCACGACCAAAGTACGCTACGTCGGCGATCCCGTCGCCGTGGTGGTTGCGGAGAATCGCTACGTCGCCGAAGACGCGCTTGAGCTAATCGACGTCGAGTATGAACCTCTCGGCGCCGTGACCGACGCGCGCCAGGGCATGCAATCGGGCGCGCCGCAATTACACGACGCGTCGCCGAACAACATCGCGGCCAATTTCCAAGTCAACGTCGGCGACATCGACGCCGCTTTTGCAGAATGCGATCTCGTCTTCGAAGAGCAATTTTCCACCCAGCGCCACTCCGCCGTGCCGCTGGAGAATCGTGGTCTGGTCGCCGAGTGGGACGACGGCCGCGGCCTCCTGACCATGTGGGGTCCGACCAAGATGACCCACACCAATTGGCGCATTCTCTCCGAGCTCATCGGCCTGCCGCAGAGTTGCATTCATTTCATCGAGCCTGAAGTCGGCGGCGGCTTCGGCGCCCGCGGCGAGTTTTATCCGGAAGATTTTCTGATTCCCTTCGCGGCGATGCATTTCCGTAAACCGATTTGCTGGATCGAAGACCGCTCGGAAAATTTAAAGGCGATGAATCAATCGCGCCAGCAGAACCACAAAGTTAAAATCGGCGTCAAGCAAGACGGCACCATCGTCGCCATGGACGCGGAAATACTTTTCGACATGGGCGCTTACACACGCACTCACGGCGGCGTGCCGGCGATCTCGGCCTCGGCCATGTTGCGCGGCCCCGATCGCGTTAAAAACTTTCGCGCCGAGGTATTTTGCGTGCTCACCAACAAGACGCCGGTGGGCACTTATCGAAGTCCCGGACGCTACGAGGCGAATTTTGTCCGCGAGCGGCTGGTCGACATGATTGCCCACCGTTTGAGATTAGACCCCGCCGAGGTTAGAAGGCGCAATCTAATTCGCCATGACGAAATGCCCTACGACCTCGGCAGGCATCCGTTTCATTATATGGTCTACGACACCGGCGATTTCATCGCTCAACTCGACCGCGCCCTCGAACGCTTCGGCTATGAAAAGTATCGAGCCCTTGCCGCGGCGGCTAAGCGGGAAGGCCGCGCCGTCGGCGTCGGCATCGGCTGCTTCGTTGAAACCAGCGGCATCGGACCCTGGGAATATGCCCGAGTGGAAATCGACAATGCCGGCAAAGTCGTGCTTTACTCGGGTTGCAATTCCGTCGGCCAGGGCATCGCCACGGCGCTCAGCCAAATCGTCGCCGACGAACTGCAAGTATCCATCGACGATGTGCGCGTGGTGCACGGCGACACCGCGCAGGTTCCCTACGGCAACGGCAGCAACGCCAGCCGTTCGACGGTCATGGCCGGCAGCGCCGCCGTCGGCGCGTCGCGCAAAGTAAAAGACAAGCTCTTGCGCCTGGCGTCGGCGAATCTCGAAATTGACGCCGGCGATCTGATCGTGAGCGATGGACGTGTCGTCGCCCGCGGCGCGCCGGAGCGTTCGCTCACGTTCGCCGATCTGGCCCGTTTGGCGTTGCCTGGCCCGGCTCTGAAAATCGGCATCACCCCGGGCATTTCCGAAGAAGATTTTTTCGCCACCGATAAACGGCCCTTTCCTTACGGCGTGCATGTCGCCGCGGTGGAAGTCGACAAGGAAACCGGCAAGATAAAAATTCTCGACTATCTGGTCAGCGAAGATGTCGGACGAAAAATCAATCCGATGATCATCGAAGGCCAGATGGCGGGTGGCCTGGCGCAAGGGATCGGCGGTGCGCTGCTTGAAGAGTTCGTTTACAGCGAAGACGGTCAACCCTTGTCGACCAACTTCATGGACTATTTGCTGCCGACGGCGATGGAAATGCCCAACGCGGTGCTGATTTCCACCGAAGATTTTCCCAGCCCGCATAATCCGCTCGGCGTCAAAGGCGCCGGCGAAGGCGGCATCACCGCCGCCGGCGCCGCTCTGGCCAACGCGGTGTCGAACGCCCTTGGTGTCGAAGTGACAAAGTTGCCGCTTAAGCCCGATTATGTTTTGCAGCTGATTCGGGAGAGCGAGAAGGCGAAGTAATTGCTTCGAGAAAATGGCAGCAGGCGACTTGCTAGTCAACTTGAGGTTACGATTCCGAACTCTCTTCCCCCCGACGGAAGGACAAGGAAGATGATGATTCCGATTTTTTCTAGCATCCCCATCATAATCGTTCCCCGTCGGAGACTGTGTCGCAATTCAATTGGAACCCTTCGACACGCTCAGGGTGAACGGATAAGTCGTTGAATTCGCGATCGAGCAATACCGTTCGTGGTGAGGTTCTCGAACCATGAACGGTATTGCGACACAGTCTCGCGAGGGGGAAGAAACCGGAATGCGAAACGCATCTCTCGTGCGCACAGAATAATTTAAACGATCGCAACATTAGACGGAGGACTTCACTTTGAGCTCCACTGACATCATCGACGTCCACGCTCACGTTTACCCCACCGGCTGTTTTACCGAAGTGCTCAAGGGCCGGAGCGATTTCAAGATGATTGAAAATACGCGCGGCCAGTCGCTGCACTATCGCGGCAGTCATGTCATGTCGTTGCCACCGGAGCAGGATAGCCTACCAAAGCGCCTGGCATCGATGGATGAGGCCGGCATCGGCATGGCGATACTTTCCGTCGGAGCGCTAAACATCGGCTGGGCCGGTGTTGGCGACATCGCCGCGGCGCGCTTCGTTAACGACGGACTCGCGGCGTTTTGCCGGCAAAAGTCAGAACGATTTCGTTTTGTCGCCGTGCTGCCGTGCACCAACCACGAAGCAATGGTGCGGGAGCTCGATCGCGCTCTCGGCCTCGGCGCCGCTGGTGTCGGCATCTCCACCAACGTCGGCGACCTGCAATTACACGCGCCGGAGCTGCGCCGCTTTTGGCAAGAGATGAATCGCCGCAAGCTCATGGTGCTCGTCCATCCGACCACTCCCTGTGACGCGCCAGAGAACGATCCCGGAACATTTCTTGCGGTCGGCTATCCCAACGAAACCGCCATGGCTGCGACCAAACTCGCGCTCACCGGCGTGCTCGAAGCGTGTCCCGAGGTAAAGATCGTTTGGTCGCACCTGGGTGGCGGACTGGCCATGATCTTGGATCGCATCGACCGCGGCTACCAACGCTTCTCAAGCTGCCCCCATCCGCCGAGTTACTATTTGCGCCGCTGTTACTTCGATACCGCGTGCAGCCACGGTCCAGCGCTTGAGTGTGCCCGCGCGACTTGGGGTGTGAACAGGCTAATTTTCGGCACCGATGTGCCCCATGTGCCGAACTCGGAAAAAGAAACCGTCGCCGCGTTGAATAATCCCGGATGGCCGGCTGCCGAGCTTGACGATATTTTTGCCGGGACGGTGAAAAAGCTGATGGTGTAGCGCCATCGTTCAAGGTTCCAGGGTTCAAAAGTTCAACGTCAGAATCCGAGGGGCTGCCTGGAACCCTTGAACTTTTGAACCCTGAACGAATCAGTTTGTGCGCGAGAAAGGAGATCAATCAGATGATGGTCTGCCCTTACGATGAAAACCGTTTGTTACTGATCTTGCAGGTCGACCACTCCAAAGTCACCGGCTGGTTTGCCGCCCACTGGGGCAATGACAACTTCGCCCGCCCATCGCCCTACGCGGCGATGGTGTTGGCGGCCCAAGAACACGACACCGGCTGGTGGGATTGGGAGATCAAGCCGCAGATCAACAGTGAAGGCTTACCGCCGGATTATATCGGCAGCATCAAGCATCTCGGCGGCAAAGTCTGGTTGGATTTTTACCGCCACGGCATCGAACGGCTCGCCGAGCAAGATCCCTACGCCGGCTTTATCGTCTCGCTGCACTCCGACGGTTTGCTCACCCAAGGGCGCGGCCTGCTGCCATATATGCCAGACTACAAGGTCTTTCCCGAAGTCCAGGAATTTCTCGCCGAGCAGGAACACTATCGCGCAGAATTATTGAAGCAACTCAAAAACTCGGACAAGTACCGCGACTGCGTTTCAGACGATCAAATCTGGACCAATTTCAAATTGATGGAAGTCTACGATCAAATGGGCCAGTTCGTCTGCAATCGCTATCCGTTCAACAACACGGCGCGCAAGAACGGCCCGAGCAACACCATGAGCAATGTGCCAACACCGACTCAACCGGGAAAGGCCGATACAATTCTCACCTTCACTATTAAAGACGAACGCCGCGCCACGGTCGCGCCCTACCCGTTCGATATCGATCCATTACCCGTCTCATTCCAGGGCCGGCTCATAGCGAAGCGCCGCTACGCAAATCAAAGTGAATTCTTGCAGGAATACTATCGCGCCGAGAAGCTGGCGATCGAATATTCTCTTCACACAGACTAGAACTAGGGGTACCGTGGCCGTATTAAGATGATTTTTTGACTCCAACTACGACCAAGACGATCCCGCCTACCAGCACGATTCCGCCCAAGACCGGCGAAATCTGAACGGTCCTCTTGGTGTCAACACGGGCTAGAACGGGCCCGACGTCGACGGCCTTCTCTTGGCTCGTGTCGTTGCCCCCTTGATAAGTAAACGCCACGATCCCGAGAAGGATGAGAGCGATACCGACGTGTATTATCGATTTGGTATTCACAAAAACTCCCTCTCTTTCATCAAATTCGAAACGGTTATTCCACTTTAGACCGCAGGATTCTACGGACCCCTAACGCCACTAGAGCGCAAATCAGAAGTATCTGGATCACGCCGCCGACTAGCTCGGAGGAAGTCAGTAATCCCACCAGCCCAATGATCAAAAGCAGTGCAATGATTGCCCAAACCATCGATTAGATCCTTGCTCGCTATCTAATGTACAACCGTGGATTGCTTTCCACCGCGTCTCTCGCCCTTCTTCCCGGCACGCCTGGCTTTCGGCTTCCGTATCGTTTTCAACCGAATCGCATTGTGGGCCAATGAAATTTCCCATTTTCACGATCCCGCCGGCGCTCTCACGCAGGTTGCCCGCCTGTTCATGCCGATAATCAACGCCGTTTCTGCCGCGCCCACGGAGCAATTCGCGGCTCTTCTTGTAGGCGAATATCGCAGCCATTAGCCCGCCTATAGCTCCCAGGCCTAGACCTAAAGATAAGTACGAAAATTACAATTCGCCATTACTTACGATAAACTTATCCCATTTTAATACAATCACCCGGTCGCATTCCGGCTCTAACGCTTGATGATTTGCGAGTTATTGATTACCCGCTCGACACCGCTCCGCCGGGAATACTCAACCATTTTGACCTTATGCGATCGAAAACGCCAACATTACACTTTCCATTGCCACCGCGATGGTTGGCGTGGATCATCGGGTTAAGCCAGCAGTACTTGAAGAATTTTCAGTACCTTCAAGGTCGCGAGCTTCTCCGTCATCGCCTAACCCGTGTCCTCGATATCTTGGCCGGATTTTTATGTATCTTGTCGAATGTTTTCTGCTCTGTCAGCCATTGCGCGCGCTCGTTTATTCTCTCCACCGGCCCCTGAGGCACCAACTCCCGTTTCTCTGTTTTGGTTCTGCCCACAGCGAGCACCACACCACCGAGGATAAGAAGTGCGCTCCCCCCGATACCGTAACACACCCAGAGCGGAGCCACTGTAAAGACTGCTAACCCCTGGACCAGCATGAGCATCAGCAACATGCCACCGCTGGCAACGATTCCTAACCCAATGCCCAGCCCCATCGCGGCGGTCAAGGCTTTACGCAGTTCATCGCGAACTTCGAGATTTGTCAGCCCCACGTGCCGCATCAGCAAATCTTGCTTATCAATCACGATGCCGCCGAGCACCGAGCCGAAGCCCGGCTCTGAGATATGTCGCAATCCGTTGTTCGTGCTTCACCTCGTGCGCCGAGCCAGCAAAAACGTAAGACCAACACCAATTAATAGACAAGGAACAGGATAGCTGCTGATGACATGGCTAAGTTTACCCCACCACGAGTTCAGCTCGCGGCGCATTGGCTCCCACTTTTCTGCAAAGACATTTTCGTAACTAGAAAGCGTTTTCCCCTCTCAATCAGCCCAGGGTTGCGAAATCTGAATAAAGATCTTCTCGCCTCATCGTGCGATGCCTAATCGATGCGCGGTTCGCGTCGTGGCGCTTGTTTAGCGCGCCATCCTCCGGTCGTCAGCCCCGGAGAGCCTGAAAATTGAGGATTTGTGACAAAATGGTCTCCAAGATAGATTGATTTCCATCAGCAACGCGACCATATCGAGCTCGGCTATTGTAGCCATCTTCATAACCGCGTCGGAAGCCCTCGCGGAAGTAGTGGTTGTAGTCGGTCCGGTTGATGTAATAGCCACTGTAGCCGTAGTTTGCGTCCCTATAGGCATAAGAGTCTTTGTAGTTGGAACCCCAACGGTCGTCCCGGTCTGCCTTTCCGGCGCGGAAGCCTTCTTCATAGCCATAGTTCACCGCCTGGCGTAGTGTCTTCGCACCATATTCATTTGTTTCGTAGTAGCTGCCGCCACGATTGTATCGATAGATCGGCGCCGTATAGAAATACGGATCACGATCGTAGTCGAACCGATTGTCCCGGAGATAGATCTGCTGCTGCCGTACCCGCTCTAAATACTCTTCCTGAAAACGAGATTGCGCCACGCGCTTTTGTTGCTGTAGCAGCGCTGCACGCTCTTGTGCGAGACGCTCCTGCTGTTCGAGATGTTGACGGTACTGCACCACACGTTGTTGCTGTTGACTAATAAGCTTTTGTTGCTGCTGCTGTGACAGACGCTGTTGTTGTTTCTGTTGCTGAATTTGGTCTTGCCTCTGCTGTTGCTGAACGCGCTGCTGCTTCTGGATTTGCTCGGATTGGCGCTCAACCCGTTCTTGCTGCTGCTGTTGTCGCGCGCGCTCCCCTTGCTGCTGCTCGCTTTGTTTCTGCTTTTGGTCTTGCCTCTGCTGTTGCTGAACGCGATGCTGCTCTTGCTTCTGGTCCCGCTCTGATTTCTTTTCAACCCGCTCTTCCTGTTTCTCTTGTTTTCGTTGTTGTTGCTTTTCATCGCGATCGCGCTTTTGCTCTTCCTGCCGTTCCCGCTGTCCATCGGCCGCTATGCCGATCTCCGCCAATGACAAGGTGCTGATTACAAGCGCCATCGCCATTCGATCTAAGATATTAATTTTCATGTTACTCCCCCTGGTCCCTGGGCCACTTAAATTTGAGTTAAAGCGCAATCATGATCATTACTACGACTCGCTAACCCTCGATGCCGTTATTTTTGTTATGTTACACCGTGTTAGAAACCTATCATTGTAGGAGCATAGGTCTGGGATAGTGCCGGTCGATGATAATGCTCTTGGGGGAAGCCCCTTTGAGCAACTCAACCAAAACCAGACGGGCCAGATCATGGGCTTCTCTGGTATCGGCGGAATATTCGAAGGCGAACTCGCTGACGGTCGCGATAAGCTCTCCCAACGTAGTATTGATCCGGTCATCGCTGCGATTTGTTTTCACGTCGATTATCCTTTCAGTCAAAAACGCTGTCGATCGTCGCTCGTTTTGCGACCCGTTTAACCTGTGATGTTTTCGAACCGTTCCTGAACCTTTTTCCAGTTCACCACATGCCACCAGTGTGTAATGTATTCGGGTCGCTTGTTGTGGTACTTGAGGTAATAGGCGTGTTCCCAAACATCGAGAGCTAAAATGGGCAGCTGGCCGTGTGATAAGGGAGTATCCTGGTTCGCCGTTGAGCTGATCTCCAAGTCACCCGTGGACGTCACGGAAAGCCACGCCCATCCGCTGCCCGAGCGATTTTTGGCAGCGGCATCAAACTCTTCTTTAAATTGAGCGAATCCGCCAAACGTCTGTGTAATCGCCTGTGCCAACTTACCCTGAGGTTCACCGCCACCCCCTGGCGTCATGTATTCCCAGAATAACGCGTGATTTAGGTGGCCGCCGCCGTTGTTTTGCAATGGCATCCTGATCTCGGCAGGCAACTTATCAAGATGAGCCAAAAGGGTGACTAAATCAGTTTGCTGCAGCTCAGGAAATTTACCGACCGCTTCGTTGGCGTGATCGATATAAGCCTGATGATGCTTATCATGATGCAAATACATGGTTTGTTCGTCTATGTGGGGCTCGAGCGCGTCGCATGCATAATGGAGCGGCGGCAGGGTATACGGATATTTCATATGAGCAGTTTGATAGAGAGAGAGCTTGTCCATTGGGTAAACCTCCTTTGTCGTCTGATTCGGTCCGAGCCAATATCCTGTCTCAGAACACCTTTAATTGAGATGCCATATTGAGCGTTTGCGTCCGAATAAACGGAGCATTTCGCGTACGGGGTATTAGCCCCGCACGCGACCAAAGGGGATGCTCGCCCCCTTTGGGTTCCCCATTTAATTGGCGCCCGCAGCAAACTGCGGGGAATTATTGGATTAAAGGTTAGTAACTTTGGCATTTCCGCTTCCTGTTGAATCTTTGTGGTTGGGAAAATCCCATATTCACAGAGAGCGAGCATGAACGGATAGTCCTTGGCTAACCCGAGGCCCTGATTGCTCTCGACTGCACGCCCGGTCGAAGCTCTGCAGGTAGCGGCGCGCCACAGCGGGCCAGACCATGCTGCGGCCGTGAGCGGCGGCACGCGCGCAGAGGGCCAATCGTTTTGCATCATCGCTTAGAATATCCACGACCGCGCGGACGATGGCCTGCGCGTCTCTCCACGGCACCAGTATGCCGCGCCCGTCTGCCAGGAGTTCGCGCGCATAAAGATAAGGCGTCGAGATGACGGCTTTGCCCGAGCCGACCGCATAGGCCAAGGTCCCGGACGTGATTTGCTCCGGCTTGAGGTACGGTGTTACATAGATGTCCGCGGCGGAGAGAAACTTGACGAGTTCGCCGCGGCTCACGAAACGATTGTCAAAGATCACGCTAGATCCCACGCCGCATTCCTGAGCCCGACGCTCCAGGCTTTCGCGATAGCTCTCCCCGTAGCGCTCTTTGATATGTGGATGAGTAGCTCCGAGCACGACATAAACCGTGTCTGGGTAACGCGCAAGAATCGCCGGCAGTGCGTCAATGACATGCTCGATACCTTTGTCGGGCGATAACAGCCCGAATGTAAGAATAACCGACTTACCTTCGATTCCGAGTTGTTTCTTGCTCCGGCCGGCTAACGGCACGCTCGGAATCCCGTGCGGAATGATATCGATTTTGTGCTCGGGTACGCTGTGAACGTTATTCAGGAGAGCGGCGCCGTGGGCGCTCATGACAACGAGCCGCTCCGAGATTCGGGCGATCTCATTCATTGCTCGCCGCTGCATGGAATCCGGCTTGCCGAGGATGGTGTGAACGGTGGTCACGATCGGCATGCGCAATTTGCGTAGGAGCGTGAGCAGGTAGTTACCGGCCTTGCCACCGAAGATGCCGTACTCGTGCTGCACGGACACGACATCGATCTTGTTCACGTTCAAAAAATCCGCTGCGCCGCGGTACGACGCGATATTGCTCTCGGCCACTTCGAAGCGGACCCGCGGTGGATACGTATAACGTTTGCCGGCGTCGTTCATGGCGACCACGAAGCAATCGGTGTTCGAGAACTCCGTGGCGATCGCGCCGCTCAGATCGGTGGTGAAAGTAGCAATGCCGCACTGGCGCGGCAAGTGATTGCCGAGAAACGCGATTTGACGAATACCTCCCACGGCGAATCCCTGCTTCATGATTCCTCCCATCGGTGCGGCTGATGATCAGATGCGTCCCCTGATCACCTGTATTCCGAGCCAAATCGCGACGAACAGACACCCGAGCAACAAAAGCAAGCTCAACATGTCAATTCCGCCCCAGCCAATTTATTTGTAATTGATCCACGATCGCTTTCGCCACGACATTGCCGGTCTGGCGCGGCCTTGCATTGCCGCTAAGACGACTTCTTCGCTCCGACCACCACCAACACGATGCCGCCGACAAGCACCAACCCGCCCAAGAGCGGTGAAAGCGGGATGGTTTTCTGGGTGTCTGCGGTGGCACGGATAGGGCCAATATCGATAACCGTCTCGCGGCTTGTGTAGGTGATGCCCTGGTAAGCAAAAGCCACTATTCCCAGTACGATCAAAGCGATCCCAACAACCGTTATCGGATTGACACGCATAAAGAGCACTTCCTTCGTTCTAAAAGTCGAAACGGCTACCAGGCTCTACGCCCCTGAACGAGGTTGACCACTAGCACCACCAAGGCAAGGACCAATAGGATGTGGACGAACCCACCCATCGTGTACGAAGTGACCAATCCCAGCGCCCACATGATCAAAAGAATCACAAAGATCGTCCAAAGCATTTTTGCTCCTTCCTGGCTATAGAGCCTACCGCCTCGAATTCGCTATCCACCCAATGTCTCTCGCCCGTCTTCCTGATAGGTCTGCCTTTTGGCCTCCGTAGAGTGATCAACCGAGTCGGAGCCATTGCAAGCTATGAGCTTTTTCCCCTGTTGCACGATCTCGTCGGCAGTCTCGCGCAGCTTGCCCGCCTGCCGATTTAGGTAGTCCAGGCTTTTACCGCTGTGTTCACGGAGTGCCTCGCGCGTTTCTTTACGGGCGAGGATCGCGACGATCAGCCCGCCGATGGCTCCCAAACCTAAACCCATAAGTAGATGCGAAAATTTCGCTTCACCATTTGTTGTCATAAATTCCTCCTCCTTTGAATTTGAATACAATTGCGTTGAAACAGTCTGGCTCTAACGGTTGATCACTTGCAGGTTATTGACGACCTGTTTGACGCCCTTTACCTGCGACGCAAGCGACCCAATGTGGGACCTCTGCTCGGCGGCCTGGACTTGGCCGGTGAGATAAACAATCCCATTATTGGTTTCAACTTCCACGCGTGTCAGAGTGACAAGTTTGTCTGAGGCGAGCTGGGTCTTCACAGAGCTCGTAATATATGAATCGTCCATGCTCTCACCCATCGTCTGACCGCTCATAGCTTGGCAGGCGTTTAAGAACAACAAAATCGCCAATGTAACCATCAAAAAGTTCAGTGTTCCCATGATAAATCACATCTATGCCTTTCCTTTAAAACTTAGCTATTTCCATCCTGCTTCTTCCTTCATCGTGCTCATTACCGACTGGTGCAGTGACTACAGCCGCCGCCCTTCAAGCCGATTTCCTCAAAGCGGCGATTCTATCCTCAGTCGCCGGGTGCGTGGATAAAAACCCACCACCACTGTCGCCTCCTGAGCTCTGCATCAACCACGTCAGCGTGTTGATCATTACCTCTTTGGAATAACCAGCCCGACGCAAGATCTCGACACCGTGACGGTCCGCTTCGAGCTCCTCCGAGCGGCTGTAGCTATTCGCAATGAGCGCGCCCGCGATCGGCGTGACCGCGCTGCTGCCCGGAAAGAGCTGTTCGAGCAGAATCACGCCGATGTTGAGGCCCGTACCTAAATTCTGTGCTTTCGCCACATGCCCAAGATCATCGTGAGCAATCTCGTGTGCCAGCACCCCTGTTAACTGCTCATCGTTGGCTTTTTGCAGAAGGCCGGTCGTCACTTGAAACTCGCCGCCTCCCGCATTGGCGGCGTTGATGTTTGGATCGTCGATCACACGGACTCGTACCTCTTTTAAAAGGCGCGGATTATTTGTCGCGCGAAGCAGCGGCATCATGACCCGCTGAACTCGCTCCGTCTGCCTCGCGTCCAGCGGCCGGCTGGTCGAAGCGGGATGCGTATCCTGCGGGGCGGGACTGCGCGTTGAAGAGGTCTCCAGCGCGCAGCCGGTTGGCAGTCCGACGAGGACCAACATGGTTAAAGTCCGAAGCCATCTCATGGTTGCTCCGTCATCGGCTCTATCTGCGCCGATGGCAAATCGGTTATCGGTTGTCGCGCAGGAAAGCGGCCAACTCAAATCTTTGTCGATCGAGAAATCTCCCCTCGACTCGGACGTAATCGCCATCCCGTAGCGCCCGGAAACGATCGACATCTGATCTCTGAGCATTGGACGGCAGAGAAACGATGACCCGCTCTCTCGACCGATCGCGTATTTCGAAGGATCTGCGCTGGAAATCCAATTGTTCCACCCGCCCATCGAGCGTCTGGATTCCGGGACCTGGACCGGTGACACCGCCCCGACTCTGATTCCGATCCTGGATGCTTTCTTGAACACGGATCAAATCCGTAGAAAAGTTGCCACGCGAGTCCTGCTTCAGCTGCATGGAGACCTTGTCTCCGCTCTCCAATTGAGAGACCGAGTATTCTCGGCCGCGATAAAGCACACGGGCGTCAGCGCTATAACCGACCACCCGGTCACGGCTGTTGTCCGGTCGCAAATGTAGCCGTCGAGACGCAGTATCTACTCGGTCAATCTCCGCGAAGATTTCCTCTTGATCCAATTGAAGCGGAGGTCTGCCCACCAGAGCGAAATTTTCACTGCAACCTACGCCTACCGTCAAAGCCAAGCCCAAAGTTAAACCTGCCGCCGCACGATTAATTAAATTCATAGTTTCTCCTAATAGATGACCGAGCCCTTCTCGATCTGCGATTTCCGAGCTCGGTGTTCTGCACCCGATATTCTTTCGGGTTTATAATCATCTTCCTGCTGTTTCATCTTGCTCTGGGCGTTGATTGCGTAGGCTCCGTTTTTGCCCAGAGTTTCCGCCGCCGCGCGCCCAAGGATGCATAGCCGCTTTGACTGAGCGCGAACAAAAACACCAACGCCGTAAATACTCTTTATATTTCAACCTCCATGACCGGACTGGGTAGAAAGGTTAAGTCAAGCTTACTAGAAAAATTTCCAGCAAACTCAGGTGTGAGACCCTATGCTTTCAACGTGTAAACTTTACGTTGACGAGTCAAAAATTGCTGTCTAATATTGGACGATATCGAAAAGAAATATCGTGATGCGTAGCGACAATAGCCAGCCCGAGATTAAGCTCAGTGGGTTTCATTGTTTGGATCGGTACTACATTTTCTTCTTCACCGCGTCCGCCGCGTCCTGGGTCTTTTCGCCGGCCCGTTCAACGTCTTGCCCGAAACCGTGAACCGTGTTGCAGGCCACGTTTGTGCCCAAGAGGACCAACATGAGTGTTGCGATGATTATCGTGCGCATAGTGTAACTCCTATTTTCGGACTTAAGTTTCTAACATTAACTATCTAGAGCACTATCTGTGCCAGACGATGAGTCATTGAAAAGACTGAGTTTTACGGCAACTATTTGAAAATGCCAGGAGGGAAAAACCGGACAAATCGTTAAACGCGTCGAAACACTCGACCAGAGCGTCGAATTAGATCCGCCGAAGGGTGAGTTCAAACAGATTGATTAAATGCAATCTCAGCGGCGACCGTTGTATCGGACTGAGCTTCTGAATGGGCGCTGATTTGGCACAATTGAATCATCTGTTCACGCGTCTCAAGCATTGTAGTCCCCACCCTGTCGGCACCCGCGAGTAGGATACTGTTTATATCTTCGCTTCCCATACCCCATCGCCCGACCGCAATCTTGAGATTGGCAAACCGTGCCCGCAACCGCTTACAGAGATAACGTGTCTGCGCCAGTCCGCCGGGTGACACTGTCGCGATAAAAATCATTGTCGGACTTTTTTCACCGATAAGAGCAACAACTTCGGAAGTGAGCACCGCATCGGGCATGACTTCGACTTCATATCCGCTGGAATCAAGCAGCTGGCGCAGCATGTGGAGAGCCAGTTCATCTGCTTCGTCGCGAGCAGGACAGCCCAAGATGCGCACTTTAGGAAGCGTGGCAGTGAAGTCATTAGCAGCCAAAGCAATTTTTTCAGAGTCTGATGCCTCCGACGAACTCTCGGGCTTCAAATTATTAAGGTCGTCGAGGATCTCCCGTGTCGCTCGGAAAACAAATTGTTCCCCTTCTTCCGTCAGCCTGCCGAGATCACGGTCTCTGCGGGCATAGTTTAGGGCTGGAATCAGCACTGCGTCGTAGAGCTGCTCTGCGGGATGGCTCTTGAGATGCTCTTCGACGATTTCCGCTGCTTCGGCCTGGTCCATAGCTAACAGCCGCTGATAATAGCTCATGTTTGATGCCATTGCCGGCTGATCGCTTATCAGCACTCCGATAAAATCCATCCCGGGTACGTACTTGCCAAGCACGACAACACAGACCGTGAGCGGGGTGGCGAGAACGAGTCCGACCGGCCCCCAAAGCCAGGTCCAGAAAGCTACTGCGACGAGAAGTCCCACCCCCGAAACGCCTGCGCTCTCGGCATAAAGCAGAGGCTCCAAAACCATATTACAGATGAGTTCCAAAGCCACAAAAATTCCGACAACCAAGATCGGCCACAGCCAGCCTTCGAAAACCGCCAGGCTAAGGGCGCTCGGCATGATCACAGCCGCAAAGGGCCCGACATAGGGAATGAAACGCAACACGGCCGCGAAAAAACCCCAAAGCACGGCATATGGGACGCCGATCAAATAAAGTGCCAAACCCACCGATAGCCCGAAGGAAGAATTGATGATTGTCTGCATTAGCAAGTAGCGGCTTATGCGTTGACCGGCTTCTTCCAGTGCGCTAGTGGTAAACGTCAACCGGCCGTAACCTACGAGACGGATCAAACGGTTGCGCAAGTCTTCGCGCCGAATTAGCATAAAGATCACCAGCACAATCACGAGTCCCGCGCCAGCGAACCGCTCCACCATCGGGCCAACGGCCAAGGGAATGGGCCAAAACGTAGACGACTCCTCGGCCCTCACGACGACCTCACGGGGCTTTTCTTGGACCCTTGCGGGTTCGTCTTTCTTCTGAAATTCCTTCTTCACATCCTCGGCAGTCTTCTGGACTTTCTCTAGGGCACCTCCCTTACCCGCCTCACGTATGTCGGCTATTTTTTGCCTGATATTCTTTCTATACGTGGGCAGCTCGTTAGCCAGGCTGCCAAATTGAAGGGTGACAATCCAGCCGATTCCTCCCAGGAGAGAAAATGTAAGAACTACGATAAGGATGACTGAAGGGAGTCGTCCAAGAGCTACCCGTTCCAGGGCGCCGGCAACCGGACTCAACAAAAAGGTCAGCAAAATCGACAGGGCGACCGGAATCAGAATAGCCTGAGCCCAATAAAGGGATGCGATAATCAGTACAACATTCCCGAGGGTGATCAATGATGGTAGTGTTCCAGTGTCGCGGCCGCTAGTACGTTCTCGTGGATTTTTCATATAGCTTTCTTAGCGTTGTCGGTTAGCGAGACGTAGCTAGCCGAAGAGCCTTCTTTTCCCACCCATCCTGGTTTTTTGCGCCTCATATCAGACGCTGAGCAGCCGAGTCAACTACGCAGAGTTTGCCCCGTGAGATAAGGACGGTGTTTTCTGCGATTCGCTCGACGCCCTAACGGATTGGTCCTTTTCCGCCGCGACGGCTCTTGAACCGTACCGGGTGGCGTAGACTTGCGTTAATTCGGCGCCGAAGAAAAACATGAGAGATGAATAATAGACCCACAACAAAAGCGTGACGAGTGAACCGGCCGCACCATAGATGGATGTGACCGTGCTGTGGCCCAGATAAAAACCGATAAAAAACTTTCCGACCGAAAATAGCAATGAAATCGCGGCCGCTCCGAACCAGACATCTGCCCATGCGATTCGCACGTCAGGCACGTACTTGTAGATTACCGCGAAGAGCAACGTGATCAGCACGAACGAGACGATGAGATCTAGACTGTGCGCCGCAGCAGCGTCGATCGTTAGGAAGCCGCCGACAATTTCCGAAACCGCGGTTAAAACCGCGCTGACGACCAGGGAGACGACTAACAAGAAGCCGACGCCCAGTACAATGGAATAGGAGACCAATCGATCCTGCACGGTTCCCAGGAAGCCACGACGGGTTTTGGACGCCACGCGCCAGATGGCATTAAGCGAGTCTTGCAGTTGTCCGACCACGCCTGCGGCGCCGAGCAACAAAAGAATCATGCCAGCGGCAGTGGCAAAAAATCCTGAGTCCGGCCTTTGACTGGCGCTTTCGAGCATCTCCTGGATTGCGCCCACGCTCTGAATTCCGACGAGATCCTGAATCGCGCCGATAATCTGATCTTGGGAAGCCTCTCGCCCGAATACCGAGCCGGCAACGCCGACGGCGATCAGCAAGAGCGGCGCTATCGAAAAAAGCGTGTAGTAAGCCAGGGCCGCGGCCATTTGAAACGGGTTGTCGTCAATCCACTTAAAAAATGCGTCCCGCGTGAGTAACCACAGTCCTTTTAAATTCAGTATTTTTCTGAAGTTCTGCTCGGGCTTTTCGCATGGTTGGGCGCAAGGCTTGGTCACGGCGTTATCGATCTGTCGAGCCGGAAAGTTGTGACTGAATTATAATTTCGATACGAACAGGGACTTCGATTAACCGACAAGAATTTCTTATTATGTGCAACCACGCACCATGAACAGCACGAGTAATATCGGTATGGGAATGCCGATCGCCCATAGCAGGATCCAACCCAAAGCGCCCGTCTCGTTTTCTACGACCTTCGATAAACTCCTCATAATTCCCTCCTGAAAAAGTTGCGAGTCCGCCCGTCCAGTATCCCGCCGCCAGCAGCGGGGTATCGAATACTCTGAACGAAGAGGGTTCGCAGCCAGCTGTTGACAATGAACCCCCATCGATTCAAATTTCACCACATCCTCCAAGGCCTCACTGTGGGCCCTTTCAGATCGGTTTTTTATTTTAAGTGGGCGACTTCGCGGGCAGGTCAATGGCCCGCGGGCGCTACCGGCGCCAACGAGAATATCCCCAGCCCCCACCACCGACCAAAAACAGCACGAGAATAACGATCAGTATAGTATCCATAGTCTCTCCCTTATTTGGTTTGTTTATTCTTAACTCTGTAAGCGCAAGATCTCTGCCAAAGCTTGCGATGAGGTAAAGGCTGTGTTTCCCATAGCTTATTGAGGCTCGCAGAGGGAAACGAAGAAACAGCTCGTTAAAAGCGTCGGAACTCTCGACCAACGAGTCGAATTCGTTTCCGGAAGGACGCGTTGGAACCGACTAGTTTACTGCACCCAAGAACCCACTTGAATTTAGGCTCTCGCGCTGTAACGAACTTCAGTCATCGCGTGAATTGGTCCGACAAGGAAGTCTAGTGAATCATTAACAAGTATTGTTTCGATTCCCGCCGGCTTATGCCGCGGCAACTGGCACAATTCCAGCGGTGACCGAGGCAAGCCGCGACATTCATTCTGATTTGAAGCTCATAAATTACTGATCTGTCTGGGTCCGATAGGTTGCGAGGGCTCACCAGAGTGTTGTCGTATCGAGGACGTAAGCTGTGCCTGAGCCCTGGACGACGGCGTCGTGTAAATGCTTCGTCCCGCCTGGTCCGTCACCCGCTTGGCGATCCCACAGGCAGATAAAACTGACTTTGCTGGTTCCGTAAGCGAGCGCGTGATCAAGCATCCACAGGTTGAGCCGGGAAAAGGATCTTCGCCGTGGGCGTAGGCCCCAGCCTTGCGGCATTATGTGCCAACCCTGGACGCGCTCCTTGACCCAAAAAAACTTCTGCCGCCAATGTTCGCCGGCGAAGTTGATGGACTCTTTGAGGAACTCCTCTTCCACCATGGGCAAGTAGATTTCCACGCCCAATCTGCGTTGCAAACAGGATTCGGCAAAGAGTAGATCGCCGCCGCAGGCGCCGCTAGAAATCGCCACATCAGCGGCACCCGCGCCTAATTCATCGAGCAGTTCGCCGATCGCGGCAGCCGCAAGCGGTTCTTTATCAGGCGGAAAGCGCGCTGGCGAGCGATCCGGCGGGTCAACCATATGTCCACTGAAAAGAAAGACTTGAAGTGGTGTATTGTTTTCCGTTTGGTCAATGGCCACAGTTTGGGTCTGTTCTGAAGGCTGGTTCATTTGCTCAATCCCCTCGCAATGACCGGTGTCCGGCTAGGACTACGTCTCCTCTCGGAGGAATTCGTGCGACCTAATCCGACCTGACTTCCGGCGTGCCGGTATCCAATTCGCCACGACGCAGCGCTTCGCGCGCTGTCCGTGCGAGTTCTTCATAGCGCACGCGAAACCGCTCGAGATCTGCTTCTTCAAGCCCTTCGAGGTCGAGCAACGCATTGTGCGCGCCGCTCACCGCGCGAATTAGCTCATCGAGTTTGAGTTGGACGGCGTGGCTATCGCGATTCTGGGTATTCTGAATCAGGAATACCATCAGGAATGTGACGATCGTCGTGCCGGTGTTTATGACCAGTTGCCAGGTGTCGCTGAACTGAAATATCGGCCCTGTGACGCCCCAGACTATGATGATCAAAGCGGCGATGATGAACGCCGCCGGATGGCCGGTGGCTCGCGCCGTCCGCTTGGCGAAGCGAGAAAAAGGCGATGAAGAATAAATCACGCGGTAATCGGCTTCCCGGCTTTGGATCTGCTGTCCATTGCCCAGCGGCAGAGAGTTGATTTAAATACTATTCTCTCTGCCGCCAGCCATAATCTTTAGCCAGACATGTGACTCCCGCGCTATAGTTTATCGGCAATAGCGTTGGCCGCCTTCACTACCGTTTCACGGGTTTTCCGGTGCGCCTTGCCGATTTTCTCCTGAAACTTTCCCGCTATCCGTTCGGCTTCGCCTTTGGCTTCGAGCTTGGGATCTTTGATCAATTCCCCGGTCTTGTCTTTGATCGCGCCAGAAATTTGTTTGCCCTTACCTTTGATCTCATTCTTGTTCCACATAATTGTCTCCTGATAAGCGTTCGGATCCTTGCGCAAGGATCGGGTTATTCATGTCGATGATGACTTTTCAATTGTCGGTCAGGTTGAAATAGGTTGCTTGCCACGACTGTCGCGCGCGAAAAGAGAAACGATGGTTTCATTTCGCTCGGCTATTTCTATTAGAGTCACCGCGTGGTGGACGCGTTCAAGAACAAGTAACCAGTGAGAGAGGAGCCGACAATTCCGAAGATCATATCGAGCCCGCTAGGCTCAGCTTCAAAGAGCTGCTCATAGCCACCCTGTCCCAACATATTTACAATCCACCAACCGACAAGTCCGATCAGCAAAAACAAAAAGATTTTGTCCATCAGCACCTCTCCGCCTTCGCGGCGGCGACCCGCAGACTCGATAGAACTTTGAGAGCAACCATGGTGCCACACTCTGTTATGTAGCATCGGCTCTATTTGTGCGTATCCGGCGGCTGTAAATGTGGTCGCCCACGGTGCCGTTGCCAAACACGCGTTTCTCGATTGGGTAACCCTTGCGCCAAAGGGATGGTGTCTTCATCGCGAAGCTCCTCCAATACTAGATTGCTTTCACGATCACTTCTGCCTCGGTGCGGCGGTCGTCGACCCTCGGCACGACGATTATAGGCAGCCATCGCTTACCTCCGTTTATTTCCAATTAGCCTAAGCCTGATCGACAGGGATTTTCTGTCTAAAATTGGACGATCTGGAGAAGAATTAAGCCTTTCCAAGCTGACTGGTATTCCAGCTGCTCGTGAGCCGCCGCTATTTTTGCAGCGTGCTCATCGCGGCCACGGTTAGTTATTCAGTCGCTTAGCCGCAAACTCGGCATCTCCGAGTTTTTGGCTTAGCCGTTCTTGAAACCAAGTGTCTTTCGGCCACTGCCACCGCACTTGCGGGAACTCGTCAAAGCGATAGAAACAGCCGTTGGCTCTACTCTGTAAGAAGATGAGCTGCCAGTAGCTAATCTTAGTCTCTTGATCGAGAGCTCCGGTGAAAAGATCTTTCACAAGTTCCGCAACAACGCTCAACGAATGCTGCGCTAAGATTCCGGTCGGGAGTGATTCCTTTTCGAGATAATCGATCTTCATTGCTACGACCTCGATACCTTGTTTTTCGCCTTCGACATGGAAATATTGTTCATCACGCTTTATCCGTTCTTCACGTAATCGAATCAGCGAGGCCGCACGGCAACAGGGAGAAGAATGCCGGCAAGAACGCTACCTTCTCTGCTCACTTGCCAGTAAATCGGCCCGGCATCTCATAACCAAAATCACCATATGGATCGGGCTCCTGTTTTTCGTCTATCCGTGCGAACCTCTGCTTTAACTCCAACCGCAATATCTCTTTGCGTTGTCCATAAGCAACGATCGCTTGTGGATTGCTCGACCATGTGCGCCCTTCGTCTAAACTGTAGAGTTCGACGTGCTGACCGTGGATATCGATTCTTTTCTTCATAAAATTCTCCTAAGCTATTGTCGGCGTTTCTGGCGCTGTGATTGGGCGTATCCACTCGAATCGCCGCCGCACACCGCTTGACGCCTTCCGATTGGCTTGTCGTTTCTGAACTATCCAGAGAGCAGTACGCGTGCCAGAGCTTGGCGTGAGGAAAACTGTGGTTTTCGCAAGAAAATATTTGAACGATAGTGGAAAAAGTAGATAAGGCTCGTCGACAACGTCGAGAGCTTCGACCATCCAGTCGAAACGGGTCAGGTGAAGTGTGCGCGCACCGGTTCGGCAAGCGAATTCGCGGGCCTAAAGTTTTCGCAAAAACCGGAGTCTTACTTTACAGCGGGAACGTCTTGCCGTTTCAGCTTGCCATCCAATGTCCTGCTATCCATCATCATTTCCGCGGCTTACGCAAATTTTTCGGGAGCCGAAGACCCCTCGGATTCGGATGTTCCTCCCGCTCAGGCGCAAAGACGCTAAGTTCGGAAAGAAAGACTCCTCGTCACTTCAACCCCTTCGTCAAGCTCAGGGTAAACTCCGGCAGAAATCATTCTTAGATGCCTCGCATTCGCTCGCGGTGACGGGCCTCGGCCCGTCACCTTTGCGCCTTTGCGTCTTTGCGGGAGATAATCCGAGACTAACCGGTGCGCGAAGCGCACCCTACGAAAACCTTCGTCTCCGTAGCCTGTGGTGAGCGTAGTCGAACCATGCTTTCGTGGTGAATCCGACTTTTCTCATTTTGGTTGCGGCGTAGCCGCGCTAGTGTAGTGTCCCATAATTAACTTGACTTATATCTACGACGAAAGCTATCTTATGCGACATGAAAATAGCGCCTCCCATCCTGTTGTCCCCGGAAGAACGTGCGGTGTTGCGCACATGGACTCATGGAAGAAGTTTGCCGTTGAGATTGATTCAACGTGCGCAAATCGTCGCGATGGCGGCGCAGGGAGTCCCAAGCCAGGACA
>Ga0208454_1000058_pt1 | contig 81665 bp, 83 predicted proteins | sample EasRivMeERMZT100_FD_187530 | JGI IMG/M metagenome (GOLD analysis project Ga0208454, IMG submission 187530) | Soil microbial communities from meander-bound floodplain in the East River, Colorado, USA - East River MetaG ERMZT100 (SPAdes) (version 2) | ecosystem: Environmental > Terrestrial > Soil...
CGCAGCTTGTACGCCACCCAACGCGTCAGCTCGTGCTGGCTCACGGTCGCGGCGGCGGCGCCGACGGCGGCCGACAGTCCGGCGAGGACCAATCCGAGCAGGAGAACGGCGAGCGCGACGCTCATCGTTTCTCGAACGAGACCTCGGTGACGCGCCGCTGCTCTACCCGCTCGACGACGACGCGATACCCGTCCAGCGTCAGCTCGTCGCCGGGCCGCGGCACCCGGCCCAGCACCGAGTAGACCAGTCCGCCGACGGTCGACACCTCCGCATGCGCGATGGTGGTGCCGAGCGCCGCCGCAGCGGCATGCACTTCATCTTTCTTGCCGCCATCGACATGCAGCCGATGACCTGTCGCCGCCGCGGCTGGGCGGGAAACGATCGTCATCTTGGCAATCGAACCGATGCTCGGCAGCGCCTCGCCGCGAAATCCCAGCGTGGCGATACGGAACAAATCTTCGTCCTCGATCAACTTACTGGTCGCATGTCGTTCGACGGCCAGCGCCAGATCTTCCGGCGCCATGCCTTCGCCGTTGTCAGTGACGCGAATCACGGCTGTGCCGCTTTTCTCGATCCAGACAAAGATTTCGCTGGCCCCGGCATCGAGGGAATTCTCGATCAATTCTTTAACCACCGATGCCGGCCGCTCGACCACCTCACCGGCGGCGATCCGGCTCGCCATCGCGTCGGATAAAACTCGTATCTTCACGCGCAAATGCTCCCCAAAAAAGAAGCTCCAATTGTCACCATAACTCACGGTGGCGGGAGCGGCAACCAACGGTTTTGCCTTCCCTTGAAATCCCATCGTTCAGGCGATATGACGCGGGCGAAAGTTATGCACGGATATGCCGATCACCGAATGAGAGGAACCTGCTCGGGAGGACTGACGTGAGCGACAAAAGACGACCAATAATCGCTCCACTCTATTGTCAGCGATTTTTGCGGGTCTTGGGACTGCTGCTGTTTTCCGGCTGCACCTCCCCGCTCTGGTGGCATAATCCCGACCGCGGCTTCGTTGATCGCGGCTGGAGCGTTAATATCGCCGATCATGGCACGGTGATTCGCGTATGTGCCGGCACCGCGCACATGCTTGGGTGTGTCAAGCCCGACACCATGTCGGCATATTCCGTCAATAACCCCTATGTGCTGCTCCATGGATGAAGCAATTTCAAAATAAAGCAGAGGAGGCCTTCATGGAATTCTGGCGCATTCTGCTTCTCGTGATCCTGCTCTTGGCTCACGTTGAGACCAAATCTTTCGCGGCGGCCGAACCGGCCGGTGTGGTTGAGATGAAAGTCAAAACGGTGGTGATGGACCCCAATGCTCAGTCGCCGGTGGTGGTTCTGGAAGGCGTCGCCGCCAAGGAGTTTCTGCCAATTTGGATCGATGTGCCGGAAGCGCGGGCGATTTCGATGGAAATCGAGCAGGTCAAAACGCCGCGGCCGCTGACCCACGACCTGATTCGCAATATTCTCAACGGTCTCGGCGCGAAGGTGAACCGGGTTACCATCACCGACCTGGTCAACAACACCTACATGGCGACCATCGCCATGGCGATCAAGGGCCAAGTGTCTGAAATCGACTCCCGCCCCAGTGACGCCATCGCCATCGCACTAAGGATGAAGGCGCCGATCTACGTCTCCCTACAAGTGATCGAAAAATCCAAACCGCCAGCGGGATCGCCGCCCCGCACCGACCAAACCCAGCGCCGCCTGGGCATCCAGGCGCAGGGGCTAACTCCTGAATTGGCGAAGTTGATGGACAGCCAATCCGCCCGCGGCGTAATCATCACCGATGTCGTTACCGGCAGCGCGGCAATGAAGGCCGATATTCAACGCGGCGATATTATCACGAAGCTAAACGATCAGCCGATTCCAAATACAGCGGCCCTGGAAACGATCCTCCAAGCCATAAACACGCCAGGCCGCGTCAAAATCGAGCTCATAAGAAAGGGCAAGCCGACCACGGTCGTCGTCGACTTGCCCTAATAGAATCGCGCGTTGCTAAACTTTCGCGAAGATATCCTTCTCAACTTGAGATAGACGATCCGCTATCGCCTTTTGGTCGATGCGCTTTGCGATTTCTACATAGCCTGCTTGTGCGACCAATGCGGGAAGTCGACTCTTGAGCTGATCGAGAGTCCAGCGAAGCGGGTCGGCGATGCCTTCGGCGTTCATATCATGGACGGCGTCCTTGCCGGCGGGGCCGATGTGATAGTGCGGTGTCTTGCTGAAACAGTCAAAGCGGAGAATCCTCGCCCCTGCATCATTACCCGCCACGGTGACATCAAAAGTCAGCCCGTCATCACCGCCGACGCCGCGCCGATGATCCACCCAAATGCGCATTCCGTCCGCCTCGAAAATAATCGGATCACTTTTTTTAGGTGCAGATGATTCGTTTTCCATGGTCCGCGCTCCTCCCAGGTTTTGTAATTTCACAATTTCTGTCAGCTTTCCAACCTACCAGCCGGTCTTCTCCTTATCAGGTTGACCGTCCAACCACTAGACAGTCGCTCTTCGTTCTGACGTTGCCACCTCTCCCTAAAACTGCGGCTCGACCAACCGCGTGGCTGTGAAAAATTGTTTAAGGGCGGCTTCGCGGTCTCGTCCCAAGCGAAGCGAGCAGAGGGACGACGAATTCCCTGAGCGAGAACGTCGGTGGTCGCTAGGACGTCAAGTGTCCATAGCATCGCCAGCGAATCGAAAAAAACCCAGTATACCCCAATCCCAATTCGGCACAGGCGGAAGCAGAGAAAGACTAATCACTTCTCTGAGTGTCCTTTAGACTTATCATCTCCAAGCCGCTTTCGTGCTTCCTCATCAGAGAGAGATTCCAACTCAGCCAACATGAGAGCTAGCTCTTCGTCCCCGGCATTCCTCGCCATGTTCTCCAGAATGACCGCCGCCATGTCTGCCACAGTGGGCGACTCGAAGAGGGACATTATGGACAATTCTACTTTGAACGTGTTGATTACCCGTGAGATCACCTGAGTGGCCAGCAGGGAGTGGCCGCCGAGATCAAAGAAATTGTCATAGATGCCTACTTGATCAAGAGATAAGACCTCAGCCCATATTTGTGTAAGCTCCTTCTCTACAGGGGTTCTGGGTGCGATGTATGTAGTATTCAGTACCGGTCTCGAGTTGTTGGGAACCGGGAGTGCGCGGCGGTCTACCTTGCCGGTCGGTGTTCGCGGGAAGGCATCGAGCATGATGAAAGCTGTGGGGATCATGTATTCAGGAAGTGTCTTGGCAAGAGAGCGTCGCATATCGGTTACAGTGGGAGCATAAGGCGAAGACGGCACTACATAGGCCACGAGACGCTGCTCTCCTGAGGGGCTCTCTCTGGTAACGACAACAGCTTCCTGAATAGACTCTCCCTGCAGTAAAGCCGTTTCGATTTCGGAGGGGTTGATACGATAACCACGAATTTTCAATAAAAATTCTTTTCTTCCACGATGTATGAGGCAACCATCAGGTAACATCATCCCCATATCTCCCGTGAGGTAGATGCGTTCCTCGCCCCCGGTAGGATCAGCCATAAACCTGGCCGCCGTCAGCGTGTCATTGCCCCAGTAGCCGACAGCAAGATACCGGCTTTTGACAGCGATTTCTCCCACCTCATGACCGCGAATAGCTGCCCCCGTCTCGTCGAGAAAGATAATGTCGGTTTCCTCGACTGCATAACCTGGTGGTACAATGTCGTCGACGAGCAGTGTTTCCCCATCGATAAAGTACATACGGGTCGTACTCAACTCTGTCGAGCCCATTACATGTGCTAAAATGCACGACGGCGTGAAATATTTTTTGTATAGCTCTACGTCGCTCTTATAGAGCGGTTCCCCTCCCATAATCAGAAGCCGCAGATGGGGAAACGCCGCTTCGCCGCTTAGCGTGCTTACGAAATGGCGAAACCCCGATGCGAACGGATTTGTAATGGTGATCTGTTCCTGCAATAGCCAGGGAGCGAGATTGCCAACTCCCTCCCCCTTTAGATCGAACGGAAAAACAGCCGCCCCATTGAGCAGCGAGCAGAACGCAGTCCGTACTGCCCCCGCAAAGGTCCACGACTGCAAAGGCGCAAGTCGATCGTCCGTACAGATGTGGTACGCATTCGTCAGTCTCATGACAAGATGAAGCACACTCTGATGGTTATACAGCACGCCTGTCGGTTCCCCTGTTGATCCTGAGGTGTAGACGATATAGGCAAGGCGGTTTGGTACCAGAGATAGTCCGGGGTTTTCCGTGGAGTAAATGTTTTGCAGCGCATCGATATCAAGAAGTTTAGAGGCGTGATGGGCCAACTTATGTGCCACGGGTAAATGCATAGAGTCTGTGACGAGGAGACGTGCTTTGGCATTGTGCAGGATAACTGCAAGTCTTGTCTCCGGAAATGACGGATCGAATCCAACGAATAACTTCCCTGCTTTAAGCGCTCCAAGTAGGGCGGTGACCACTGCTATCCCCTCTTGCAAGAGCAAGGCGACGGGTTCCTCGTCCGGTCCACAGTATGTGAGGATAGCATGCGCAATCCGGTTGGCCTGCTGATTCAGCTCGGTATAGGTGATCGCTTTGTCACGGGTCTTGACTGCCAGCCGGTCGGGATATAACCGTACCATCTCCTCAAACCGGGCGGGAATCGAGTGCTCAACGGCTTCTTTAGGGAACGGGTTAAAGGTGCCGGTGGGATGATAGCACTTCGCCCGAATCCGCTGCTGGTCTGGCGGTAGTGTAGCTGTCTGGTCCGTGAAGGTATGCATGATATGCCTTCCTTAGCTCGCTCTCTCGTGTAGAGTGTTGGGCTTTGTGGTTCTCTGCTGCCCATCCATGGCGACGCCCCTGACCAGAAACTTGCCGCCGCGTTTCTCTGTCAGCTTGCCAACGTACCAGCCGGTCTTCTCTTTGTCAGGTCGACCACCCAACCGCCACACAGTCGCTCGTCGCTGTGACGTTGCCACTTCTCCGTAGAGCTGTGCTCGATCAATCTGCGTGGCTGTGCAAAATTATTCGCAGGCGGTTTCGAGATTGTCGTAATCAAACATGCGCTAGCTCCAATGCCTTTGAACTTTTAGAATCCTACGCCTTTCGCCCGCGCGATGACAAGCACCGGTTCGGCGCAATAAAAAAGGGCAAGCCGATCATGCGACCGACTTGCCCTTGGCTTTGCGAAACGATGGAACGTCGATTACTTCTTGCCGTTGGTGCCGAACAACTCGGCGCCCCACTTCTTCGCGGTGGCGTCCAACACTTCCCTGGGCGACTCGGCAACCGGTGGGAAGTCCTTCATCCACTCGTAGGGCCGGGTCGCGTCAATGATCGCGCGCGAGTTGAAACCTTTCTTGGTCGGATGGATGACCGGATCGAGGGGCCCGCTCCAGCAGCGGCGTAGAATATCGATGTCCGCTTCGGGCTCGCAGCGGCTCGACATCGCCCAGATCATGTCATCGGTATTCGATGGATCGATGTCGTCGTCGACGACCACTACGAAACGGCCGAGATAGGCGCCGGCGTGACACTGCGACGCAATGATCGCAGCCTGTTTGGCATGGCCAGGATATCTTTGCTTGATCGAAACGCACATCATCAAGCGGCTACCGCCGGACACCGTCAGCCACACACCTTTGACATCTGGCACACCGGCCTTTTCCATCTCGTCCCAGATCAACGCCGAGCGGAGATAGGAACGATACCAGCCAAGCTCCGCCGGTGGGCGACCCGGAGGCGATCCGAGAATAATAGGGTCGTTTCGATGATAGAGCCGTTTAACTTGAACCCACGGTTCGGCTCGTTCGGCGCTGGCGTAATAGCCGGTCCATTCGCCGAACGGACCTTCGACTTTCGGTTGGTCGAAATGGACATCGCCCTCAATGACAATTTCAGCGTTGGCGGGAATCGGCAACCCGGAATATTCGCCCTCGACCATTTCAAAAGGTTCGTTGCGCAGACCGCCGATAAACTCATATTCGGGAACGCCGTAAGGCACTTCAATGCTGCCGGCTAGGAAAGTCAACGGATCATGGCCGAAAGACATGGCAATTTTAAACGGTGCGCCGCTGGCCTGGTATTTTTCCCGTTGAATGCGTCCATGCTTACCAGGGGAAATGTAGAATCCGACCTTGTCCTTGTCATGGATCATCACCCGGTAAGTACCGTAGTTGACCCAGCCTTCGTCAGGGTCGCGCGTGATATCGACGCTGCCGGTGCCGATATAGCGTCCACCGTCTTTATCGTGCCACTTGGGAGTCGGAAACTTGAACATGTCGATATCGCCATCTTTGTAGACGTTATCGAACAACGGGCTTTTCTTGACGAACTTAGGAGGGATCGGTTTAATTTTTTTATAGTTGTCTTTCCAGATTTTGACGAAATCCATTTTGGTTTCGCCCGATGGCAAACCTAGGGTAAGCGCCAATCGTTTGCGCGACGATAAGGAGTTGGACAAAACCCGGTAGCCTTTGGGATAGCCCTTGATATCCTCGAACAGAACCGCCGGTCCATCCTCCTTGTGGGCGACGATTTCGGTGATCGCACCAATCTCGAGGTTCCAATCGCAGCCCTTCAGGGTTTTGAGTTCACCCATCTCATCGGCGATTTGGATCCAGTCTCTGAGATCCTGATATTCCATTATTTCCTCCTCAGTGATTTAACAACCGGCTAATCAGACGTGAAAATTACAGTGCCTGCGACCTTAGCGAAATTTCCCGACGGAATCAAGCACATGGATTCCAAGGCGATAAGCGATTTGTAATTGAAAACAACAATTTATCATGCTACGCAGAAGTCTGTGTCGGGCAAGTTAAAAAGCCTTGACGAGCTCGCCGCCATCGCGGCCCAAGCGCGCCAAAAGGGTAAATCCGTCGTCTTCACCAATGGCTGCTTCGATATTTTGCACCGCGGCCATGTGCATATCTTGCGCCAGGCGAAGGCCGCCGGGGATGTGCTGATCGTCGCGCTGAACAGCGACCGATCGGTGAAAGAGATTAAGGGCGGCAAACGCCCGGTGCTGCCGGAAACCGATCGCATCGAGTTGATCGGCGCGATGGAGATGGTAGACTATGTCATTGTTTTTGACGAGCCCGATCCCTACAAGCTGATCGCGGCGATCAAACCGAATGTCCTGGCCAAAGGCGGCGATTGGAACGCCGAGAAAATAGTCGGCGCGGATTTGGTGGAGCAGGCAGGCGGCCGGGTCGCGGTGATTCCCTACTTGAAGGGTTTTTCAACCAGCGCAATCATCGAAAGGATAACGAAAGAAAATGGCTAGAGTTTGTCGGATTTGTGGCAAGGGGCGCTCGGTTGGCAACAATGTCAGCCACGCTAACAATAAAACCAAACGTACTTGGCTGCCCAATTTGAAGCGCGTGCGCGGTAAGTTTGACGGAGAAGTGAAACGGTCCTTGGTTTGCACCGACTGTATTCACTCGGGTCGCGTGCAAAAGGTCGCCTGACGCGGGGTTCTTGTCCGGAATTCATGAGCTGTCCAGCGGTACCGATCAAATACCGACCCGATCTCCATCGACGCGGATCAATGCAGTTCTTCTTTCGCTGCCTGATCTGATTCTATTTTTTCGCCGGCGCGGCCGCGGGCGCGCACCGCTTTATAGACTCCCTTAACCTTCGAGATATTTTGCAACACCTCCTTGAGGTGTTCCGAGCTTTTGATCATCACCTCAAAAGTATTGACGGCCCGCTGGCTCGAGAAAGTGCGCACTTGGGCGCGCGCGATGTTGGCTTCGGCGCTGGTGATCGCCGAACTGATCGCCGCCAATAAACCGGGCTGATCGACACAGGTCACCTCGATTTTCACCGGCCTTGGCGCCTGACCGCTTTCTTCCCAACTAACCTCAATTTTGCGGTGGGGATCACTTTCCAGGATGGTCGGACATCCGACGGTATGCACGGTCACGCCCCGACCACGGGTGATAAAACCGACAATATGTTCGCCGGGCAACGGATGACAGCAAAGCGCGAAGCGCACCAAAACATCGTCGACGCCTTTGACGCGAATACCCAAGCCGCGTCGTTCCTTGGAAACCATGCGGAAGAGCGATTGCAGCGACCCGTCGGCCTTTTTAGCGGTGCTTTCCAATCTTTCCGGCGCAACCAATTTCGCCAGCACGTGGCGCGTCGTGAGGCGGCCGTAACCGATGGCGGCTAACAGGGCTTCCTCGTCCTTGACACCCAATTCTTTCATCAAGCCGTTAAATTTTTCCTCGGTGCGCAACGTCGAGTAGTCAAGTTGATAACGGTGCAAATCGCCGTCCAGAATTTCCCGGCCCAGCACGACGCTGCGCTCCCGCTGCTGGGCTTTTAACCAATTGCGAATTTTTGTTTTCGCCCGAGGAGTTTTCACCCATTTGAGCCAATCGCGGGTCGGCACTTGTTGCGGCGTCGTGATGATCTCGACGGTATCGCCGCTGCGCAAGATGTACCGGAGCGAAACCAACTGGCCGTTAATCCGCGCGCCGGAACAACGCTGACCCACCTCGCTGTGGATCCGGTAGGCAAAGTCGATCACGGTAGAGCCTTTGGGGAAATTTAACAGGTCCCCCTTCGGCGTGAACACGTACATCGACGTCGAGAACAGATCTTCCTTGAGGCTGTGCAGAAACTCCTGCGGATCTTGTAAGTTTTCCTGCCACTCGAGTAGTTGTCGCAGCCAAGCGAAGCGGCGAAAATCACTGACCTGAAAGTCTTCGCCATCTTTGTAACGCCAGTGGGCCGCGATCCCCTCTTCGGCGACCCTGTGCATGTCATGGGTGCGGATCTGGATCTCGATCCGTTCGCCGTAGGGACCAATCACGCTGGTGTGCAAGGATTGATACATGTTCGGTTTCGGTAGCGCGATGTAATCCTTGAAGCGTCCCGGCACCGGGCGCCACTGCTCGTGGACGACACCGAGGGTCTCGTAACACTCTCGCGCCGTATCGACTAAAATCCGAAATCCGACCAGATCGTAAATCTGATCGTAGACCAGGTTTTGGCTCTCCATCTTTTGATAGATGCTGTAAAAATGCTTGGGACGCCCGCTCACTTCGGCCTCGAGGCCTTCCGCTTCGAGCTTTTTGGTGATGATCGTACTGACTTCTTCGATATACTTTTCCCGGTCCGTCTTCTTCTTGGCGACGTTGCGCTTCAATTGGTAATAGATTTCCGGGTGGAGATGCTTGAGCGCCAGGTCTTCGAGCTCTGTCTTGATCCAGGCGATGCCCAGCCGGTGCGACAGTGGCGCGTAAATATCGAGGGTTTCTTGCGCCGTGACGATCTGTTTCTGGCGCGGCAAGTAGTCCAGAGTGCGCATGTTATGGACGCGGTCGGCGAGTTTGATCAGGATCACCCGCACGTCTTTGCCCATGGCGAGCAACATCTTACGAAAGTTCTCCGCCTGTTTTTCTTCGTGAGTGCTAAAACTAGGTTTTCCCAACTTGGTCACCCCATCGACCAGCGCCGCGATTTCCTTGCCGAAGAGACTTTTAATCTCGTCCAAAGTCACGAGCGTATCTTCGACCGTGTCATGGAGCAGCGCGCCGACGACGCTTGGCACATCGAGCTTGAGCTCGGCAATAACGTCGGCCACCGCCATGGGGTGAATCAAATAGGGTTCGCCGGATAGCCGCGTCTGACCCTGGTGCACCTTAGCGGTGAATTCGTAAGCCTTCCGGATCAGCTCAACGTCCGCGGCGGGATAGTACGACCGGACTTTCTCGACCAGATCGTTGACCTTGTTGTCCTTCATATTCGCAGCCACTTTGCGGCTGGGGCTATTAACCCCGTCGCTTATCGGAATTTCGCAAAGGGCACGCACGCCCCTTTGGAAACTCCGTTTAAAAGGTTCCACACTGCAAGCAGCGCGGTCCACCAGAAACAAACGGCTATTTGGAACCGGTTGTCCGTCGCAGCGGTTCCATGCGCCACCGCCTTACCCGGGAAATGCGCGCCCGTTCCGCTTCAACGATGCCGGCGAGCACAGCGACCGCCTCGTCAATCTGCCGGTTGATCACATAGTAATCATAATGGATTATCTGGCGCATTTCACCCCTGGCGTTGGCGAGGCGACGCTCAATGATTTTTCGATCGTCGGTGCCGCGCCCGGACAAGCGACGCTTCAATTCGGAGAGGGATGGCGGCACCACGAATACCGCGACGGCGTCGGGATAGCTCCGTTTAATTTCCCGTGCCCCCTGGACGTCGATGTCCAACAGTATATCCCGCCCCGCCTTGATAGCGTCATCGAGCGGCTTCTTCAGCGTGCCGTAATGATAATCGTGCACTTTGGCCGATTCGGCGAACTGGCCGCGACGCTTGAGATCGTCGAATTGACGCGCCGTGATGAAACGGTAATCCCTGCCGGCGATTTCGCCGCGCCGCGGCGCCCTGGTGGTGCACGACACGGAGAGTTCGATCTCCGGATAGATTTCGCGCAACCCGTTGTAAAGCGTCGTCTTGCCGGCGCCGGACGGCGCCGACAGAATATAAATGATCCCTTGCCGCGTCGCCAGAGGCCGATTGAACTGTTTCATGTTTTTGCAGAAACGCCGCCGGGTGCGGCCATTGAATTTTTGCCTGAGCCTAAGACAAAGTATCCATTGGCGGGTTTTCGCCCGCGCTGGGGCGGGAGTTATTCTATGTTCTGGGTCTGCTCACGAATTTTTTCGACCCGTTCTTTCCCTTGCAGTACCAGTTGAGTCACCGGCAAATAAGGAACTTTGGAACTAATCGTATTGAGCTCGCGATTCACTTCCTGGAGCATGAAATCGATACGCTTACCGACCGGCTCACGCTCGCGCACGGTTTTCGCTAACGCGACCACATGAGTCTTCAGGCGCACCAGCTCCTCGTTGATATCGCCTTTGAAGATGACGTTAGAGGTCTCCGCCATTTCTTTGTCGGAGCGTTCCCCGCTGTCACCATCGGCCGTGGCACTTTTTTGCGGACGAATGCCATTCTCCGCCGCACGCGCCTCCAGTCCGGTGGCGATCTCCCGCAAGTGGACGATCTGTGACTCCATGTCAGCGCATAGATGCGTCCCTTCGCGCTGCCGCGATTGCTCCAGCTTTTTTAAGGCGACGTTTAACGCCTTGAGCACTGCTTGGCGCTCGCTGGCGCCATCGATTTCGATTTCGCGCACATGAAATACATCAGGGATCGTCGACAGCAACGATACGCCGATATCGCCCGCCAACTTGAATTTCCTCTTAAGCTGGGTCACGCCCGCGATGTACTGCCCCACCAGCGCCTCGTCCATCTCAAGCTTTCGGCTCTGCCCCTTGGCGACGTAACGGTTGACGAAAAGGTCGATTCGGCCACGCGAGATCTTCTCGCGCACCAACTTCCGGATATCTTCTTCGAAGGACAAAAACTCGCGCGGGGCACGTACCTGCAAATCGAGATGGCGATGGTTGACGCTGCGAATTTGCACCGTCACTTTGCCACTCTTGATATTCTGCGTTGCTTCGCCGTAGCCGGTCATGCTCTTCATAGTTTATCCTCGATGCGCCGTTTAAGTTTTTCCCTCGGCACCGCGACCGTGCCGACCTCATCGCCGACAAAGCCAGCCGCCAGATTGGCCAATACCGCCGCCTCTTCATAACTCGCACCGCACGCCAACGCCAAAGCACATGCGGCCACGACGGTATCTCCCGCTCCGGTCACTTCAAACACGTCGCGCGGCTCGGTCGGAAAATGGTGCACGGTCCCGCGCGGGCGAAACAGACTCATGCCGTCGGGACCGCGGGTGATGAGCACCGCCTTTGCCCGCCACTTGCGAACCAACTTCGCGCCGGCCGCGAGCAACGACGCGTCATCCTCAATCGTAATCCCGGAAGCTTGGCTCGCCTCGATTTTATTCGGCGTGATCAGGGTAGGAAAACGGTAATATTCGTAGTTTTCCTTTTTCGGGTCGACGACGCAGACAATTTTTTTCTGGCTGATCCGGTCGGCAACGATATCGAGCAACTCCCGGTGAATCGCCCCTTTGCCATAGTCCGACAGCACGATGCCGTCGAAACGGTCGATTCGAGCGGCGACATATTCGCGTAACTTTCTGAGCGCGGCCGGCCCCGCCGCTTGGCGGCTCTCGCGATCGAGTCGGACGATTTGTTGATGGCGTGGACTGGCGATGATGCGGGTTTTTTGGATGGTCTGATAGCCGCCGTCGACGAATACCCCGGCAGTCGCCGCGCCCGCCTGGCGCAAGGCCGCGACGATCCTCTTGCCGGCATTGTCGCTGCCGACGATACCACAAGCGGTGACTCGACCACCGAGAGATTGCACGTTATGAATCACGTTGGCGGCGCCGCCGAGGCTGGAATTCTCTGAGACCACCTGGAGGACGGGAACCGGCGCTTCCGGTGAAATTCGTTCCACCTCGCCGCGGATGAAGCGGTCAAGCATGAGATCGCCGACCACCAACAAATGCGCGCGGGAAAACTTTTCGACAAGAGCTAAGAGACTGTTCATGAAATTAAAACAATGAATTTAGTTCGCCGCGCCGAGCAACTCGTAATAGTAGGCTTCATTGCTAAGCGCCATTTGCTCCAGGCTAAAGTGCCGTTGCACGCGTGCGCGCCCATGACGGCCCAAGGCAGCCGCTCGCGCGGGTTGACGATGCAGTTTCTCGATCGCGTCGGCCAATTGAGCGGCGTCGCCTGGCGCGACCAGCAATCCGGTCACGTCATCGACGACCGACTCCGCCAAGCCTCCAACACGGCTGGCAATCACCGGCCTACCCGCCGCCATCGCCTCGAGCGCGGCGACGCCTAAGCCCTCGAACAACGACGGCATGACATACAAATCGATATCGGCGAAAAAGGCCGCTGTGTCGTGGACAAATCCCAAGAACTCAACGTCATCATTCAAGCCGAGGCTCGCTGCATCCCGCTCCAATTGTTGCCTGAGAGGACCCGCGCCGGCGATGCGGTAGCGTAATCGCACCCCCTTAGCCTTTAATCGGGCCGCCGCTTCCAACAAGCAACGATGCCCTTTCCGTTCTTCAAGAATTCCCACACAGCCAATGACGGTTACGCCAGCCGTACAGTGCGATGCCCGCGGCGCGCTTGGAACATGAGCAAATTGCCGGGTATCGACGCCGCTTGGAATCACCCTAATCTTTTTTTCATCGACGCCGGCGGCGATCAGTAAGGCGGCGATGCTTTGAGATATCGCGACCACCCCATCGACCCGGCGATTGTAAAGATGGTTTGTGTAAACAGTGCGGCGCTCCGGGTAATCCATTCGTCGCGTGACAAGATATTTAGGCTTCGGCTCGCTGCGCGGCAGCCACAGCGACAACGCGTGCGCCCGTTTGGTATGAAAGTGCACAATGTCATAAGCGCCGGCGCGGATTAGCCGCCGTAACCCTGGAACGCATCTCAGATCGAGATCATTGCGAATGATGACCTCGTGGCAGCGGCGCGCTAGACCCTCGCACTTGACGATCAGCGAACCGTTTGGATGGGCCACGAGATCGTTCTGATGACCTTTGGCCGCGAGACATCGGAGCAGTCCGACAACTTGGGCCTCACCGCCACCCCAATTGCGCTCAGGATCGATGTGCAAAATTTTGAGGGGGCGGCTATGACCGCTTCCGCTCAATTTTATTTCTCTCCTCTAATTCCAATTCCCACAACTTAGCATACTTGAGGAATACATAAACGGCAGAGGTGAGCGCGACAAAAAAGCCGGCGAAACCTTCCATAAAACCACGCTGTAAAATATACGAATGAAAAAAGCGCGCCGCCGGCCGCAGGAGCGCGTCGCTCAGGCGCCAGCGGCGGCCGGTTTTCCTGAGTTCTCCGGACGAGATTGAGGTAAAGCGGTTAATGCGCTGAATGTGATCGTCGATATTCCGGTAAGTAAAATGCTCCAAAGGACTCTTGAGCCGTCGCACCTTACCATCGACCAGGATTTTCTCATGCGGTTCGCTACCGCCCCAGGTCGCCCGCTCACGGCGAAACAGGCGGATATCGTAGTCGGGATACCAGCCGCCACGCCACCACCAGCGGCGCAAATAATAAACCAAGCGCGGCACAGCATAGGCGGCGCATTCATTACCATCGCCCGACAGCGCATCGAGAATTTCTTGGCGGAGCGCGACGCTGACGCGCTCATCGGAATCGACCAGCAGCACCCAATCCTTGGACGCCAACGAGTGCGCATGCGCCTTCTGATCCCCATAGCCGGCCCAGGGCCGCTGATAAAAACGATCCGTGTAGCGCCGGCAGATTTCCGGCGTACGATCCGTGCTGAAAGAGTCGACCACGACAATCTCATCGCACCAACGTAAACTTTCGAGGCAGTCTTCGATGCGCAGCTCTTCGTTAAAACAAACAACGATGGCGGACACGGTCGGTCGGGAATTTGCCATCTCGTTAAGCGTAGGGATCATTATGGGAGATCAACAGCAGAGTAGCATCTGGACTGACCGGACTGTGGTTACTCGACCACCATGAGCAAGCGCTGACCGTTCCACGACTCGAATACGACCAAAGATCGCCAACTCGCCTAAAATCATCGTCACCGAATCGGTTACCAAGCTCTGAGTCCTGATCGACGAATGCATGACAAAAACAAGTATATCAACGTTTGTATTCGAGGCTGGAGCATAAAACTCCGGTAGAGCCAAGTCCTGGCCTGGCGACAATCATCTTTCCGTAATAGGGCTCGACCTTTTCTCATTAGACTCCGGGCTAATCGGTTCTTCCCTTTTCGAAACGACCATGTCCGATCGGCAAATTTGAAGGGATCGGAGTCGACCGTGCAACCGTGCTGGGGTACTTTTTGCGGCTCCGCAGTGAAAATAAATTGGTAAGTCGTCGCTTCAGGATCGCGCATCAATTTCCGTAAGACCGAGACCTTGACCTTTTCGATCGAAAGCTTCACTTCCGTGTTGAAGAGGCCAACCCTCGTTCGTCGTAAATCACGGATTTGGTAGCCAGTTTCTCGCGCGAGCGCCACTAGTGAAGCGAGCGTAAAAAATCTCAAATGAGTTCGATCGATGATCCCCTCTTCGCTATAATTGAAATCACCGTTGAGGAGCGCGAGACGAACGCTCGCATGGGCGACATTCGGCAAAGAAACCACAAGGTATCCAGAGGGCTGTAGGCGATCTCTGAGCTTCCGCAAAACCATTGCCGGATCCTTTAGATGCTCCAACACATCACCTAGGAGTATTACGTCGAATCGTTCCCCTTGAAATGTGTCCTGCGGATCGAGATATTCGACATCGGCGACAATCATCCTTCGACAAAACGAGCGCGCAATGGACGTCAAATTCTCGTCGACTTCGATGCAGGTAACCTCGCAGTTTCGCTTGGCAAGCGCCTCGGTCAGATGACCGCTGCCCGGACCGATCTCGAGAACCTTCTTGCCCACTCCAACCAGCTCTAGCTCCGCCATCAGCGTAGAGTTGTGTTCCACGGGGGCCCAATACCTTGGCCTGGTCTCTGCCATGCTCATCGCCAAAGGTCTACGGGCTTGACGCTTCCAATGAAAGCTAACCGATGAGCGTGTGCCAGAAATAGCGCGGATTCAAGTAATTCGTCCGGTAGGCTTTCCAAAACATCTCCTTGGATCGCGATCGTTCACCGATGTATTCATGGTAGCGACCGAGCTTGAAGTATTTCCTGGCAAGCCGGAGCCGAAAGCTCATCGAGCCTATGGAATGGACAACCTCCGGGTGATTGCGCCAGAGTTCTTCCAAATAGCCCACGTTCGTTTCCTTGATGTTGATCCGCTGCGACAGGTTTTGACCCGTCACCCTTTTTCTGCAGCCAAGGTATTCGACAAATCGAACCTCATGATGCGCGGCGACTCTGAGATAAAAATGTAAGTCATCTAGGGCGCCAACCCGCTCGTTTAAGCCGCCGACAAGATCGAAATGTTTTCTCCGCACCATCACGACGGACATCGATGCTACCGGATAATCCCAAAGTAGCGTCTTGGCGCTCACCGCCTCTTGGTTTAGAGAAACGCCAGTCGGAGCATCTAAATGAACCTTCGCCTGATCGACACCGACGCCAAAGTATTCAGCATTGTCGAACACCAGTGCCGCATCGGGATGAGCGGCAAAGCCATCCAGCAGCGCTTGCAGATGGCCCGGGTTCCACAAGTCATCGTGATCGCAAAAAGCAATAAATTCGCCCTGAGCCAATTGCACGCCAGCGTTGCGCGCCACCGCCGGCCCGCCATTGGGCTGGTAAATGTACTGCACCTGTGGATAGTCGCGCTTCATCATCGCCTCGGTATCGTCGCTCGAGCCATCGTCAACGACGATCAGCTCAAAGTCTGTGAAACTCTGCGCAATAACGCTATTGAGCGTCTCGGGCAGAAGCATTGCATTGTTGAAAGTCGGTATGATGACAGAAATACGCGGCATTGCAGCGTGACTTACCCTAGCGAGCGGCCAAGCCCCAGTGAATTTGATAGAACCAATACTTTACGTAACCGGGTCGCAGCCGGGTCGCTTGCTTGATCGTTTGACGTGCCGCTTCACGATGGTTTTGCCGCCATCGACTTTTGGCCAACCGGTAATAACGGTAAGCGAGGCGGCGGACGATCAGATTCTTACCAATCAGGTATCGAGCCTCGGGATACTCACCGATGAGTTTCTCGATAACCCGGATATTTTCCGTCAAGCGGAGTTCGTCGTTGCGGCCGATATTGCCCTCGTGGATGCGGTATGAAAACAATTCTTCATCGAGATAGGCCACCGGAAAATTCATCAGCATCCGAAAGCCAAGATCCAGATCCATACAGATGCGTAGCGACTCATCATGCCCACCGAGACGATCGTAGGCTTGTTTAGAAATCAGCGCGGCTTGCAAGCGCAGAATGCTTCTCTCGAACAAATCCACCAAGCGCACGCCATTTTCAGCCAGCTGGCGCGACTTGGCGGCGGGTATGATGGTCTGTTTGCCGCGGCTTTGTGGTGTTCCGCTCAAATAATTGCCGTTGGCAAAAACCATCCCACATCGGGGAAACTTGCTAGCGTAACCATACAAGGACGCTAAGTGGTTGGGCAGGGACAGATCGTCCGAATCCTGGAACGCAACCCAGGCCGCCTGCGCGTGCCTAACGCCAAGGTTGCGCGCCGCCGAAGCACCGCCATTGGGCTGGTAGAGATATTTGAGACGAGTACCGTAACGTTCCAACAACGCTCGCGTGTCGTCGGTCGACCCATCGTCCACCACAATCAGCTCGAAATCCTTGAAAGACTGGTTGAGCACGGAATCGATGGTTGCCGGTAAATAAGCGGCGCGATTAAAAGTCACAATCACGACGGAAACAGCAGGCGATTTGTTCATGGTATGGGAGCGCGCTCCAACGATCTTCACTTAGCGCCGGGGATGCGACGCAACTTGCCGGCAACATAACCGAGACATTTAAACAATCGCCCTTCGGTTTTATAGGCTTTTTGCGGCTTGCCCAAGGTTCGATAAAGCGCCAGGCGAAGACAGTTGGCAAACAGATTTGGCACGACATTGAACATCATGGAGTCGCGGCGGTAAAGACTTCGGCTCATCCCCTTGCGGTACTCGACATCACGGTTGTAGGCCCTGCCGTAACGATTGGGATTGAGCTCATGGTAGACCACCGCGTGGGGCGTGTAACCGATCTTGAAACCGGCCTTGCGGATTCGCATGGAAAATTCGGTATCCTCGCTAAATCCCGCGGCGCCGGGGCCAAGGCGAGCGTCGAAGTATCCAACGGCATTGAGTATCTCCCGCCTAAAAGACATGTTGGTCCCGGTGAGACCGCGAATCTCCAGAATTTCGTCGCCGTAATCGATCAACGGAATGTTGTAGTCCCGTAAGCGGCCAAGTTCGGCGCTCCGGCCATCGGGATCTTTTCCCGGCAAGATCCGCCCTTGCATCGCGGCAAACTTGCGCTCCCGATAGCCATCAACGAGTTGCACCAAACAACGCGGCTCCACGGTCACGTCATCGTCAAAAACCATCAGCAAGTCGCCGTCGCAATTGGCCAGCGCCAAATTGAGCGCGTTGGATTTTCCCGGCTGTGGCTGACTAAGCACGCGCAGTGGATATCGCTTTGGAGCCGCCATTTGTTGTTGCAGCATTACCGCAGTGCCATCGGTCGACCCATTGTCGACGATGACTATTTCGATTGCCGCGCCGTCGGGACATTCCGCTAGCGCCAAACTTTCAAGCAACGCGGCAAGGCTCTGCGCCCGGTTGCGGGTGGGTATGATGACCGAGATTTTCTTAATCGACAAAGCCATTGGGTCTCCTACAGCCGACTGGACAAACCGAACCACTTTGCGAGCCGAGTGAACGAAGATTCAACTTCGCGAAACGAGTCGAATCAGCGTGGACGAACTCCACCGCCGTCGACCTCCACGACAAACTGATAAGCAAGAAGTGTCTTCCAAAGTCGCACCAGCTGAAAATGGCAATAGTGTAGCGGCGCAAAAAAATGGCGATTGGTCACCGACCAGACTAATTGCAGCGGAATTGGCGTCACGACGATGCGCCGAACGTTAAGGCCGCACTCCTGAAGCAAGCTCCTAAGCGACTCAAGGGTAAAAAAGCGCAAATGGGTTCGATCGATGATTCCCCGATCGCGGTAATCAAATCGGCCGAACAGTAGGCTAAGCCGGATTACAAAATTGGCAACGTTGGGCACCGAAATGATGATTCTGCCGTCTTGTTTGAGCGAAGCAAGGCAGCGGCGAAGTACCGCCGCGGGATCGGGAAGATGCTCCAACACATCGGCGAAAATAATGAAATCATACTCATGACCCTCGGGAAAATCGAAACCATCGAGATCGGCCAGATAAAAAAGATCGTAAACCGGCCGCGCTTTCTCGGCAAGCCGCGGGTCGCGCTCGATTCCCGCGACGTAATGGCCGCGTTCTTTCAGGATCGCCCCTAAGTAACCATCGGCGCTACCGACATCAAGGATTCGCAATGGCCTTTCGGCACCGTCGACGAGCTTGAGGATCCAGTAGTGACTGTTGTATTTGAACCGCTTCAATTGGTAGGAGCGCAAGGGGGGGTCCAGGAGGGTCACTCGGCCCGCCGATAGCGTGCGGGAAAACATTCGAACTGTTTTTGCGCGATGATCGACCAACGATGAAGCAAATATCGCACTAGTAAAAGTAGAATGCTCACGCCATACCGCACACTCGCCGTGAAGCTCGCGCTTGAGGCCTCTGCGAAATAGCGGGTCGGAACCGGAACCTCTTTGATGGAAAAACCCAAATGGATCGTTTGCACGAGCATTTCCTGATCGAAGACAAAATTATCTGAATTCAGTAAAAACGGCACTTCCTCCAACACGCGCCGGCTAAAAGCCCGGTAACCGGTATGGTACTCGGAAAGGTCCTGACCTAAGACCCAGTTTTGCACTCCCGTTAAAAACCGATTGCCGAGAAATTTCCACCACGGCATACCCTGTTGCATCACGTTGCCACCGAGCAGGCGCGAGCCGAGAACGACATCGGCTTCGCCCGCCTTGATCGGCGCCACGACGTTGGGCAAGAGCGTCGGGTCATACTGGTAATCGGGATGAAGCATGACAATGATGTCAGCGCCCGACTTTAGGGCCTCGGTATAACAGGTTTTTTGGTTGCCGCCGTAACCGTAATTACGCGCATGAACAAAAACCTCCAGTTTGAGTTCCTTGGCGATCTTGAGGGTTTCATCGCGACTCCCGTCGTCGACCAGAATTACCGAATCGACGTCCTGTTTGGGGATCGCTTCGTAAGTAACGCGTAAAGTTTTCGCGGCGTTATACGCCGGCATCACGACAACGACTTTGGCTTTTTCCACCGTTTGTTCCATGGTCAACTTCTAGTTTACCATGAAAAACGACATCCTGTCATTGCCTTTGCCAATGAGTGTCTTTGCCAATGAGATTCCGCACTAACACGAATCCAATCTGCGCTGGCCGCCGGGAAGCTTCGGGAAGCATTTTCTCAAACGCCTCAGCAATTGCGGCAAGATTATCAGCCTTCTGCTCGCGCAGGTAACTCGCCAGGCTAACGGCGCTTATCTTGATCAAGAGAATGCTCCTTGCAGCGGTGTAAAATGCCACCCTCTCATCGAAAGCCGTCACGCTCAAGTTAACCCTTCGATTGCGCGCCTTGAGATATCAATCCGCTCGTCGCACGAAAGCTTTTTCACGGAAGACCGGTTTCAAGGTTTTTTTTTAGGGTTGATGCAATAAAGACCAACCCCATACACCCAACCGTTACACTCGCCGGTTTGGCCGAGAGCCGGTCTAATCATGGCGCGCCCTCGACGAGTCCACTCGCCTCGACTCACCCATGACGCTTTCGATCAGGCGCCTTCGAACACTTCTCTGGTCAAAGGCCGAGCCCAAGTAACTTTGGAGGAAATAGACCTTTTCCGACCGCCTAAGATATCGACCCAGACTACGGTTGATCTGCACCAGGTTCTTGACCTTTCGGCGCGCGCTCATGCGGGCCAAACTCGCCACACCATCCAAGTCGAGGAGGAATAGCCGCAGGCCTGTTTCACTGCGCTCGGCGGTCGCCAAGATATTCGCGTCCTTGAGGTCGTTATGGTAAATATGCTCGGTGTGTAACGTTTTGAATAAGTGCGCCAGTTCGGTCAAAAAACTTCGTCGCAAGACAGCTCCCTCGCGACCTTTTACGCCGAGCAGCCGGTCGCGCCAATAAGCATCGACGGTTTCCCCGCCAGCGATCTCTTCTGACAAGAAAAAGCTTTTGGTTAATGCGCCACTATGACGGTTCTCCACCGCGGCCAGCGGCAGAGCCGTTGGAATTTGCGCGGCGCGCAGTATCGCCGCCCCCTGCAGCGAGTGAAACGCGCCGGATTGCATGAACGGCGATGCCAACTTATAGCGCAGTGAAAATGCGTTATAACGTTTCACGAAGATCGTCCGAGGCTGGCCGGCGATACGCAGGGTCAACCGTCCTACTTTGATTTTTCGTTGGTCTTTGATGATTTGGCAGTTAGACTCGGCGAACAGGCAATCGGCATCGGTCAAGCGATCGATAAAGCCTTGATCGACGCAGGCGCGATCGACCCAGATCGCCGCGTCACCGCGCTGCTGGAAAACAAAATCAGGAAACACGGCCAACCGGCGACGCTTTAACTTCACGCAAGAGAGCGTCGAGTTCGAGAAAGTGACGCTCCCAAGAATACGCTTCGCCGATGCTCCTAGCTTCTTGGCGCAGAGATTCCTCGCCGGCTTTGTCCAGGAGTGACACCAGTTTCGCCGACAGTTCCGCGGCATCACCCGGCCGGTCGACGATTCCGCCGGCCAAGCGCCCGCGCAGGATTTCTGCAGCGCCGACAGCACGGCTTACCAGCACTGGCAGTCCCGATGCTAAGGCCTCGAGAACGACGTTGCCGAACGCTTCTTGCAACGATGGCAGCGCGACCATATCCGCGGCGCCGTAGTAATTTTCGACTTTATCCTGCCGCCCGGCAAAAACGATTCTTCCGGGCCGGATGGAATCGGCCCAAGCTCGGTACCGCCCCAGCCGCGCGTCGCTGCCGACCACCAGCAAATAGACGCTCACCAGTTTCGGTGAATTCCAAATAGACAGGAGCCGGTCTAAACCCTTACGACGAAAGCCACTGCCGATGAATAGAACCAATGGCGCGTGCGATGGAATATTCCAGCGTGCACGCACCGATTGACCAGACTGAGCGCGCTTTTCTGGATGAAAACGGCGATGATCTACACCGTTATAAAGAACCGAAATCCGATCGCTCGGGACTCCATAGTTGAACATGATATCGCGTTTGACTTCGGCGGACACCGCGACGATTTTTTTTACCCGCTTTGAAAGATATTGCCGTTTTTCCAAAGCCAGAAGAGTTTGATGATACGCGCTGGTGTTTTGCCACAGACGCCCGAGAGCGCCGCCTTCCTCGCCCAGCCGGCTAAGAAAACCACGGTGCGTGCCACCGCCGCAGCGCAGCACATCGCAGTCGGGTATGCGGTCGAAACTTAGCACTAGATCGCAGCCGGCTTGTTCGATTATCTTTGGCAACCGTAACGCCAAACTCAGCAACTGCGCCGTTCGGCCCAATCGTATTGCCGGAATTCGATGCGGAGTAACGCCTAAAGGCGCCGCCACGCGATATTCGCCACAAAATAGGTGGACGTCATGACCAACATCGCGAAGCCCTTCGGCCGTCCTAAAAAGATCCCTCTCGGTGCCGCCATTGAGATCGAGCCGTTTATGCACCAAGGCGATTTTCACCGGTGCCTAACTTCCTGGCTTTGACGACGATATTATCGGACAGCAGCAAAGCCGGATCGAAAAGATAGGCAAGCATCCGCCGGTTGTAGCGCCGCTGACGCGGATCTTTCTCGGCCCGGATTACCGTGATGAAACTGAAAAACCACATGAACGGCCAAAATAAGCCGGTAAAAAACCGTGCCGCGAACTTAACCTGCGTCTTTCTGAGCTCGATGATGTCAAAACCGTAATGAAACAGCAGATAATAAAGTTCGTAGAAATGGAGCAGATAGATATTCGGCGCTTGGCCCGGTTTGCTCGTATAATGCGCCGGCCGCACCCGGCCGCGCATAAAACCGTTAAATAAAAAACGCACGCGTGACATCGCGTTCAATATGTTCGGCGTGCTGATCAGCAGGACATCCGCCGGCTTCAGCACTCGCGCGATCTCGCGAATGAGTTGCGGCTGGTTCTCGATGTGCTCGATGACTTCGACCCGATCGACGGCATCGAAACTGGCCAATCGAAACGGCAGGAACGAATTAAGATCGACGCCCGCGACGCGGGTCACGCCATTCATCGGCCGCTGTGGCCCATATTCGGTGGCGACAACGCGATAGCCTTGCCGCGCCAGCATCTCGGAGATGTCACCGTCACCGGAGCTTAGGTCTAGGAGCGATTTCTCCGCCGCCCTCTCCGCCAACCAGGCCGAGGCCACCGCCTCAAAAATGACGGTGTTCGGCATAATGGGCTAACGCACATCATTCATCGATGTCAGGGTAGTTTTCTGTTAGCAAATTCGTTCGATAGTAGTTAACCATTCTTCAGCCCGGCCATCTCAGGCGCACACCGCATTAGCCGGCGAAAATTCATAGTCGGATCGACACCATCACACTCCTTGCGGCGTTGACGAGTCTTGGCTTCAAGCCAGCGGGCAAACCGACGATCGGCGCCAGACAGATGCTCGACGTTTAAGTATGCGTGCAAGAATCGCATGCGATCTTGCAAAGAAATCCCCGGCAGCGGCATGCGGTTCAGCTGAATCAGATTGCGCCTCCCCAGCGAATGACGCAACCATCTAGGGTAACGGCGGGTACGGTCGTTATCCATGAAAAAGAATTCTAGGTTGGCCAGGCCATGCGGCACCACGAATAGATTTGTCGCCACCAGGTCGCCGTGAACGAAACCCGCGTCGTGAAAGCGCCTAATCAAGAGCGCCAAAGATTTGATATTGTCTCGTTTAAAGGGCAAGGACGCCGCGCAGTCGAGTCTGAGATAAGTTGTCAGCGCCGTGCCGGGGATCCTCGCGGTCAAAATGAACTCGCGTCTAGCTACCCGCCAACCGAACTCCTTGCCGATTGCGATAGCTAACGGAACTTTGAAGCCCGCTGCTGCCAACGCCAACCCTTGCCACCAACTACCGCACGCGCGGCTATGCCTTAGCTGATCTTTGATCGCAGCGAGAAAAGTTGTCCGGTGAAACACTTTTAGGAAAAAGCGCCTCTCGTCACCGCCAATCTCATGGGACAACTCGATGGTCTGAGGATGGCGAGCGGTTGCTTGCGCGCGAACCAGGGCCAGCACCTGGTTCTGTAGCTTTGCACTCCACAGTTTATCGAGCGCGAGCATACGCCACTCGCCCGCCGCAACTTCGCGGTATTCAGACAGCGCTGCCATGATGTGCCCGTGCCCGTGCCCCTGGCTCGTGGCGCAGCGCCATGGCAACTTTTGCGGAGATCATGGCGCTGGTAATCGACTGCATGCAGATCCGCCCGATGGGGCAATCTCTATTATGGCAAGGCACGCAAGGAGCCTCGCCGCGGATCGCTAAATCAGCAAAACCGAACGGCCCCGTGCGTACCGGGTCCGTGGCCCCCCATAGGGAAATCACCGGCGTGCCAACGGCCGCGGCGATATGCATGAGTCCGGTGTCCGGCCCCACGGCGATCTTGGCTCTTTGAATAATGCCCACCGCCTCGCGTAAGGTCGTCCGTCCGACCAGGTCGACGACTCGGCGAGTAACGCCATCCATCGCCTGCCGCGCTAACTCGCGATCTTGAGCGCCGCCAAGCAGTAACACATCGAGATCATGTTCAGCTTGAAGCATCTTGGCGCACTCGGTCATTTGTTTAGAAAACCATTGCTTGCTTGGCCAGCGCGTACCGACGAACAGGACCGCATAGGCGCTTGCAGTTTGCGCCAAGTGGCGATCCACCGTCGCCTTCTCAACCGAAGTCAGCGAAAAATTCCATTCAACCGGCGCCCGTGGAATGCCCAGATAGTCGGCGAACTTTAAATAATGATCCAGCTTGGCAATACTGTCGCCGCAGCGTTCAATATGCAAATTGTTGAAAAACCCATTGCCCTCTTTGCTATCCGCCGGATGAAAACCGAGACGCTGCGGCGCGCCGCTCGCCCAGCTCACAATGCCGCTTTTCAAATGGCGCTGGAGATCGAGCACGAGATCGAATCGCTTGGCGCGAACCTTGGCGAGGAACGGAGCGAAGCTCTTCCACCAACGGCTTCGGTCGAAAAGAATAATCTCATCGATCGCCGGATTGCCCTGGAGCAAAGGATACGCCGCCGGCTCCACCGACCACGCCAACGACGCGCGAGGAAATCCCCGTCTTAACAGCTTGGCCAAGGGCAGCGCGCGCGTTACGTCGCCGATGGAACCATGCAGCACGATGAGAATATTTCCAGGATCGAACTTAATCTTTGCCAGCTCCATGGTAAATTTCGACCAATTGCTGCCACGCCGTCGGAGAGAGGTAACGTCGTTCAGGATCGAGTTTGCGCGCCGAGCGCAGCAGCCGGTCGAGATTCTTCTTGACCAGCTCGGTCGGTAGCTTGCCAAGGAAAAGCTTGGCCTTATCGAAATCAATGATATAGCACGCGACGCCGGCCGATTCTTGGCGCAGCAGAATATTCTTCAAATTGAGATCGCTGTGATACACCCCTTCGCGGTGCATGGCCCGAATACTGGCCGCCACCGCGCGAAAAACCGCCTCTGCCCCGAACCGTTCGTGCAAGCCCTGTTGCAGCACCGACCATAAGTCCAAGGCGCCGCGTAACTCTTTGGTGACAAACCAGCCATGATAAAAAGGTCCAAAGCCGCGGGTTACACAGGCGGCGTAAACCTCCACCGTAAGCAATCCCCTGCGGCGTAGCTCCTCGGTGATCACCAGCTCGCGAAACGGCCGTGGCGGCCAGGTAAAAAACCATGAGCCGGTTAGATTACCGAAGGTTCCGCCGTGGCGATACTGGCGGACCAATGCGGTTTCACCGTCGGACAAACGCACCGCCCTTAGCGCGCCGCGTCCCTCGTAACGGCTTGCCTCGGTGTTGCCAATCGGGCTCAAGCAAATGTCAAAACTAATTTCCCGCTGGCGTTCTTGGCGCACGATCATGCGGTTGCCATTGCCGTCCGTGAGCTTGGCAAATCCCGCTGGCAACGCGCCCCAAGCAAGGTTATCCGGTAACATCTCCTGGATTCTAGACGACACCGTGACGATTACGATCCGCTGGCAGGGTCTATACGAAGACGAATTCCGGCTGAAAGGAATCGATCGATGTTTCATTGTCAGGCGGTCCGCTACGCAATAGTTTCTCGACCGCCTGCAGAACGCTCGCTGGCTCGATCAGCTGGATACAAGCTTCGGTGCCCAAGGGACAGCGCCGGCCGCCGTGTGAAGTACAGGGCCGGCAGGAGAGCTGTTTTTCAACCACGACGGCGTGGTTGGTATAGGGAAAAAATCCTAGATCGGGAGTGGTCGCGCAAAATATGGCCACCGTCGGCACTCGCTCCGCCACCGCGATATGCATCGGGCCGCTGTCGTTGGTAACAAACACCCGGCAGCGGCGGATCGCCGCCGGTAGCTCGCGCAGGCTGATTTCTCCCACCAGACTGACCGCTGCCGTGCCACAAGCCGTGAGCACGTCACCAACCACGGCAGCGTCCTCAGCACCGCCGAAGAGGACGACTTGGCAGTCAAGTTTTTCTTCCAGAAGATCTATCAGCTGCGAGAAACCTTGGCGCGACCAACGCTTGGTTGGCCACACCGAACCGGGATTGACGCCGATAATCGGTTTACCCTCGCGGATACCAAGGGCGCGAAGTTTGCGGTCGACTTCACTTTGTACGGCTGGGCTTATCGGCAGATCGATCGCGCGCCAGCACTCCTCGGTGGCAATACCGAAAGCTTCAAGCAGCGAAAGGTTCCTCTCGACATCGTGGCGCGCCGGGTCGCGCTGAACCCGCTGGTGAAAGAGAAACCAGCCCCTGCTTTGACCGAAACCGATACGGTTGGGAATACCGGCGAGATACAATAGCAGGGAACTGCGCAATGACTTGTGCGGCGTCAGCGCAAGGGTGAACTTTTTCGCCGCAAGCAATGCAGCTTTCCGGCGCAAGCCGCCCAAGCCCCGGTCTTCGCGCTTTTTATCATCGACGATAATCTCGTCGATCGCCGGATGATCCTGCAACAGCTCGCGGCTCAAGGGCTGGCAGAGCAGGCTCAGCTTGCGCACCGGAAAACGGCGGCGAACCTCCGTGATGAGCGGCAGCGTTAAGACCGTGTCGCCGAGGAAACTCGTCTGCAGAATCAACAGATTCTCCCAGTTTGCGCCGTTCATACTGTTGATTTTGGCCACCACCAAGCGGAAGCTAGGTTTATAATCGTGTGGCCTCGTCGATCAGCATGACGGGAATATCGTCCTTGATCGGATAGCTGAGCCGGCAGGCTTCACAAATCAACGCGTCACTGCTCGGGTTGAGATGGATGTCGCCTTTGCACTTTGGGCAGGCCAAAATATCTAGCAGCTCCTTGCTGATCGCCATAGGGGAAGCTCCTCGTTACTAATAATAAAATACCGATGCAAAACTACGCTCTAGCGCTGATACGGGGTAAAAGCATCCCAGCCGCGCCGGTAATCGCGCTGCGACTGCGCCGCGTCGCGATTGACGAAGTGCCGGTGATACATCGGGTGACGCAAACTTCGGACTTCATGCTCCAAGGTAAATTTGCGTTTGCCATCGGCGGGATCGACGATGTCCTTAAAACGAAACTGGTGATTGCGCACCTCTTCGGAAATCACCCCGCGCTCTTGTAAATAGCCATAGGGCCTGGAAAAATTCGCCACGTAGATGGCCACGTGATGGCCGTCGTAAGGCGTGATTTGCTGATCGGTCTCGCGAAATAGCAGCGCTTGGTGCCGGCCAATTTTCACCCGCCCAAACTGCCCTTGTTGATCGCTCTCCAGCGCCGTCGGCGCGCTGAATGCAGTTTGGTAGAATCGCAAGATGCCGTCCATGGCGCCAGGCGGGACGAAAAACTCTACGTAGGGCATGCCCAGGGTCATATCACCAAACTCCGCTTGGCTGGCGTAACAACGATAGCGATTGCCCCAAGGACAGGTCACCTGCAAGTGATCGGCCTTGCGTAGGTAGGAGAACTTGCTGCCTTTCAAGCCTTCCGCGACCGACTGCAAGCGCTTTTCGAGCCCGTCCAGATCGGGCATGACCAACCCGATATAACCGTCGATCACCTGCGGCGTGCGAGTTGGCAGATGGAGCTGTTGTTCGCCGAAGTTGACCCACATATTGTTCAGACCAACGTTCAAATAGGGATCGCGCGTGCCACCCAACCCGACGACATAAAAAAGCGTCGCCAGCGCTTGATCGGAGATCTGCACGTTCACATGTTCGAGAGAGATGATGTTGCCGACATCTTCTTCGCTATAATTCGCCATGAGTCACCTCGATTTTTTGCGCCTGCAACTCTTGCCGCTTGCCATTGGTAACGCTCTTAAAATAGTTCCACCCTGCCAGCCTTGTGGTTGATGTTAATCAAACGAAGCTACTTCGCGGGCGGGGATTGAACCCCGCCCTTAACCAAAGAGATTGCTCGCCCCCGTTGTAAACCCGATTTAATTGTTCCCGCCTCAAGAGACAGGGTTAACATAGAATTTAATCTTTAAGCGAACCTATCCACTCCCATTCCGCCGCCAATCCCTCCTCTAGGCCGACCTTGGGCGCGTATCCGAACTTGCCGCGCGCTTGATCGATCCTGGCACTGGTGTGGCGCACGTCGCCCTTCTGGCGGTCGAAACGTTGGAGCTTGGCATAACGCCCGGAAACTTTTTCCGCCAAAGCGATGGCGTTTAAGAGCGAAACCTCCGAACCGCCGCCGAGATTAAACACTTCGCCTGAGCCAGGGTACGACGCCGCGCCCAAGATCCCGTCGATGATATCGCTGCAGTATGTAAAGTCACGGGTCTGCTCGCCATCGTCGAACAGCGGCACTTCATCGCCGCGCAGCAAGGCGCGCATGAAAATGTGAAAAAACATATCGGGTCGTTGGCGTGGACCATAGACAGTGAAGAACCGTAGCGCCACCGTCGGCACGCCGAACGCTTTGCAGTAGAGATGACAGAGATGCTCGGCGGCCAGCTTGGTGGCGCCGTAGGGTGAGACCGGACGGGTGCGCCCTTCTTCGCGCATCGGCAGATCGTCGGTATCGCCGTAGACCGATGAGGTAGAAGCGTAGACAAACTTGGCAAGCTTTAACTCCTTGGCCGTTTCCAACAACAGTTGGGTCGCCATGATGTTATTCTCGGTGTAGCGGTTGAATTCGCGGCCCCAACTGGAGCGCACACCGGGTTGGCCGGCGAGATGGAAAACCACCTCGACGTCACTCAGCAGGCTTCGCAGATCGAGGCTCAAGAGATCCGCGCCGACGAATTTAAACTTGTCATGACCGGAGAACGGCACGAGATTGTTTTCTTTGAAGCGGCGCGGATAGTTGTCGAGAAAATTATCGACCCCGATCACGTCATCGCCCTGAGTGAGCAACTTCTCAACCAGGTGCGAACCGATAAAACCGGCGGCGCCGGTGACGAGGGCTTTCATTCCGATGAGCTTTCTTGATCAGACTCGCGCATGCGCTCGATGATCCACTCCGCCGCGCCGGCTAAATCGGCGGCGAACCGAAAACTAAGCGGCACTACTCCGCGCGCCGCTGCGTCATCCCGGCCGACTAAAATGCCGGTGGCGCCGACTGCGCTGGCCAATTCGATATCGGTCAGCTGATCGCCCACCACGTAAGACAAAGTGGGATCGATCTGCAGATCCTCCGCCGCGCGCTTAATCATGGCCGTTTTCGGTTTACGGCAATCACAAACGACTCGATAATCGCCCAATCCTTCGGTCGGATGATGCGGGCAATAATAAATGCCATCTAAAACTGCGCCCTCTTGAGCCAGCCGCTTGACGATTTCGGCATGGATTTTTTGTAAGCCAGCTTCGCTTAAAGCGCCGCGCGCCACCACGGATTGATTGGTCACCATAACTAGTTTAAAACCACCGGCGCGCAAAAGCCGCAGCGCGCTAGCGACCTTCGGCAGGACTTCAATTTGCTCGATCGCATTTAAATGGTTGACCTCACGGATCAAAGTGCCGTCGCGATCGAGAAATACCGCCGCGCCTTTGGGTGCCTGGTTCATCCGGCTGGCCGGCGCGCCGCCTCGATCTTTGCGACGATCGCCGCCACCAGCGCGTCGCCGTTCGTCACTTCCAGCGCCACCCGCAAAGCCAAAAGTTTATCCTTGGCGAAGGGAAAACGAATCAATTTGAGGATATCCTTCTCGGTAGTAATGATCAAATCGACCAAACGGGCCATCCGGCTGATCTGCTGCCAATCCCGCGCCGTGTACGAATAATGGTCTGGAAATTCCAAGGTCTCGACGATTTCGCCTTCCCATTCGTGGATCAAGCGGTAAAGCCCGCGCGGATCGGCGATTCCGGTCACGGTGAGAATCTTGCTACGGTAAAGCAAGGTTAGGGGAAATTCACGTGAACCCTGATTGCTAAATCCAACCAGACATACAGGTTGCAATGAAGCGCTAAATGTAGCGGCGGCGGCTTCCTTTGAAATCACCGGCACCCAATTGCCGTTCCCTCCGGTGGCGAGCAGAAAATCAGCGCGCTTGAGGTTGTGCCGCGGTTCACGAAAGGGTCCGGCTGGCAGCACGCAGCCGGTGCTGTCCTGTCCCAGCAATAAGACATCGACTTCGCGCTTAATGCGGCGATGTTGAAAACCGTCATCCAAGAGAAACACGTCAACGTCTTGGCGGCGCAACAACTCCGCGGCGGCGGCGGCGCGGTTGGCGCCGACACCGATTGTTTGTCGGTAGATCCCGGCCATCATCAGCGGTTCATCACCCGCTTTTTCCAGCTCCCCGTCACGATCTAGGCTCACCGGGGTTTCGTCGCTGGGTTGCAAGATCACCGGCCGCTTTTCTTTTCTTCGATAGCCGCGGCTAAGGATGGCGACTTTCAAGCCGCGCATTGCCAACTCATGGGCCAACCATAGACAAGTCGGAGTTTTCCCGGTGCCGCCGACCGTAAGATTGCCGATACTCACCACGGGACGAGGTAAGCGAACCGATCTCAGAATGCCTTGGGCAAAGAGGAAATTGCGGGTCTGAACCGCGGCGCTATAAAGTTTTGAAAGCGGCAACAGCGCAAGCCAAAGAAGCTTACCGCTAAGTCCCTTTCGTTCCCACACTGCGCGAATCGACATCTGCGACATCATTGGACGCATGAACCCAAACCTTTAAGCCGGGCGACCAGCAGCGCCACGGCCGCGCTCACAAGTAGCGTTCCGCCAAACCGAGATTCAAGCCGAAGGCACCCTGATGAGCCTCGGCGATCTGCGCCGCCCGCTGGCCCATATGTTGGCGCTTATGAGGATCGCCCAACAGTTCATTCAGCGCATCGGCCAATTCTTTTGCGCTGGCCACTTCAACCGCGGCGCCTTGCCGCAGCATGTCACTGGCGAGGTTTTGAAAATTTTCCATATGCGGACCGAAAAGTATCGGCTTGCCGAAACGGGCCGGCTCCAAAACATTATGACCACCGGCTTTCACCAGGCTACCGCCGACAAACGCCACATCCGCCGCGGCAAAAAAATTAGCCAGTTCGCCGACGCTATCGAGCAACAAGATGTCCTTGTCGAACCACTCCGCGGGCGTAACCTGGCTGCGCCGGTGAAAAACGAAACTGCTTGTGGCAAGCAGCCGCTCGACATCGCCAAACCGTTCGGGATGGCGCGGCGCGATCACCAGGGAGAAATTCGGATAGTTCGCCCGTACCAACGCCAGCGCTTCGAGCAGGCTTTCCTCCTCACCTCGGTGTGTACTACCCGCCACCAGCAACAACTTACCGTGCAAGGAATCCGTCCAGGTTCTTGGCAAGCTCTCGGCCCTCAAGCGCGCCGCCTTTAGCGTGCCGACCACGGAAACTCTTTTCTCGTCCGCGCCGAGATTGACGATGCGCGCCGCGTCTTCCACCGACTGCATGCCGAGAGCGGAAAAGCAGCCGAGCACGCGGGCAAAAAAACTTCGACAGAGGGTGTAACGCGCCGAGGCCTTCGCCGACAGCCGGCCACTCAACAGCAGCGCCGGCACGCCGCGCCGGTAGGCTTGACACAGGAGATTGGGCCAAATTTCGGTTTCGATGATCACCAACAGAGCCGGATCGAATTTCATCAGCGCGCGGCGCACGATCCAAAAGAGATCGACGGGAAAAAATATCACCGCGTCGACACCGGGAATTTGGCGGGCCTGCCGGTTGCCGGTGGCAGTAAAGGTCGAAAGGAGAATCTTCCGCTGAGGGGCGCGCGCCTTGAGCGCGCTGACCAATGGCACGGCCGAGCGCACCTCGCCGACTGACGCCGCGTGGACCCACACCGGCCGGCTGCCCGCCAGCGATGCCATAAGATCTCGCGAATAGTACCCCAGCCGCTCCGCCATGCCGGTGCGATAGCGTGGACCGAGGCAAATGAGAAACGGCAGCAGCGGCAAAGCCGACACGAAGGCGATGGTAACGAGAAAATTATAAAGAAGGTACCACATGAATAACGTTCCGTTATGCCAACATGCCCAGAGCAATATCGGCAACCCGCTCAACTGCGCCCGGCATACCCAGGCGCTCGCGCAGTTTTGCCAATTTTTCGACGACGGCGCCGCGCAATGCTCGATCGTCGAGAAGAGCCTTGCTTTCCGCAACCAGCCGCGCGGGATTAGCTTCATCCTGAATCAGTTCGGGCACCAACCGTTCGCCGGCGAGCAAGTTGACCATGCCGATATGCGGCACGCGCACGAGCAAACGGGCAAGCCAGTAGGTTAGCCATGACAAGCGGTAAATCACGATCATCGGTTTGCCGAGCAAGGCGGTCTCAAGTGTCGCGGTGCCCGACGCTGTCCAAACTAAATCGGCGGCGCTTACCGCATCGTAGCGATCGTCATCGACGATGGGGATGCGAAACGCCGGATGCTGCAGCGCGGCTGCGAGTTTGCCTCGATCGATAGTGCTGGCGCGCACACAGAAGTATTGTACATCGCGCTCGTTGTGCAATTGCACCGCGGCATCCCGCATCACCGGCAAATGGAAATCGACTTCACCGCGCCGGCTCCCTGGCAGGAGCGCAATCGACGGCTTGGCCGCATCGAGCCCGATCTTGGTGAGCACAGTCTCGCGGCTCCGGCTAGCGTGAACCGTTTCTAACAGCGGGTGGCCGACAAACGTAACTTTGACGCCATGGCGCGCGTAGAATTCCTCCTCGAACGGAAACACCACCGCCATGTGATCGACCCAGCGAGCGATCTGTTTCACGCGTCCTTGGCGCCAGGCCCAAATCTGTGGGCTGATGTAGTAGAGCACGGGAACGCCCAACGATTTCGCCAATCGCGCCAGACGCAAGTTGAATTCGGGAAAATCGATCAAGATCAATAAATTCGGCCGGCGCTGTTTCAGCGCATCGCTGAGCAACCGGTAAGCGCGCCAGAGGTTTTTGAGATTGCCGGCGAGCTCGACCAAGCCCATGCCGGTCAATTCGGCGACGCTGAAGAGCGTTTCAAAATTTGTCTGCTGCAACTGCTCGCCGGCGACGCCGAAGATTTTGAGTTGCCCATCTTTTTTGTGTAACGCGTCAACTAAATGGGCGCCGTGCACGTCTCCTGACGCTTCGCCGACCACCAGCATGATTTCCTTGCCCAAGTTTTCCGTGTTCCGCTTCCGCCAAAATCACAACTGCCGGCTGATCATGGATGCTATTTCAAGGGCGGTTAGGGCTTCTTGGCCGCCCACCAAGGGCGCCTTGCGCGCGGCCACGCAATCGAGAAAGGAATCGATCTCGTCAGCGAGAGCGTCGCCGTCTTGGATCTCGATGTTTTCGGCGCGGATGTCGAGCCAGCCGGCGCCGGGAGCAGGCTTGTGATAAATCTGCGCCCGCCGCTGGTCGTAATCGATAGAGATATAAGCATCGGGTTGAAAGAAGCGTACTTTACGCTCCCGTTTGAGCGATACCCGGCTGGCGGTGACATTAGCGATGCAGCCATTGGCGAATTTGATGCGCGCGTTGGCGATGTCCGGCTTATCAGTGAGGACCGGCACGCCGACCGCTTCCACTCGCTCCACCGGCGACCGCACTAAACTGGCAATCACGTCAATATCGTGAATCATCAAATCGAGAACGACGTTCACATCGGTGCCGCGCTCGATAAACGGTGCCAGCCGATGGCACTCGACGAACTTGGGCTCTTTGACCACCCCTTCAAGCCGGCGAATCGCTGGATTGAAGCGTTCGAGATGACCTACCTGAAGTATGACCCGTTGCCGGTTCGCCGCTTCGACTAATTCACGCGCCTCGGCGATATCCGCCGTCAGCGGTTTCTCGACGAGTACATCAACGCCGGCTGCAATAAAATCGCGCGCCACTTGATAGTGAAAACGCGTCGGCACCGCGATGCTGACGCACCGCACTCGTCCGAGCAAAGCGCGATAATCGTCCACCGCTTCGGCGCCCACGCTTGCGCCGATCTCTTTGGCCCGTGCGCTGTCGGTGTCCGCCACAGCGACCAGTTGCGCCTTTGGCGAGGCGGCATATTTTTCAGCGTGGAACTTGCCAAGATAGCCGACGCCAATCACGCCAACCTTGATGCCATTTTCAGCCATAACTTATTATATGCTAATCCCGCCCCTTGAAGTGGTCACCATATCTTGGTGTTTCCAATCGGGGGGCGAGCATCCCCTTCGCAATATTTGAATCAGCGGCGGGGTTTAATCCCCGCCCACGAAATGGCTTCGTTTAATAGCCGCTGACCCCAACCACGGCGATGCCGTAACTGTCCGCCTGGCCTAGCAAACTGTCTTTCTCCAGCAGGATGGTTTTCCCGGCTTCGAGGGCGAGCACCATAGCGCCGACATCATGCAGTCGCGTCACGGTCTCGACACCGACCGCCGGAATGTCGAAACGGAGATCCTGCTGCGGTTTGCTAACCTTGACGACAACACACCCTGTCTTGGCCAAGGTGCCGCCGCGCTGAATCGCCGCGTCGGTGCCCTCCACTGCTTCCACCGCCACCACCACCTGATTCTTAACCACCACGGTCTGGCCAATGCCCAAGCGACCGATCTCCTTGGCGGTGCGAAAACCCAATTTTATATCGTCCCATTCCTGCTGATCCGGTTGGCGTGTGGTTAGCACACCTTCCGGGCAAAGGATCTCCGGCAAGCAATGCGTCGACTCGATGATACGAATGCCGTCCGCCGCTAGCTCCTCGGCGATGCCGCGCAGCAAGACATCGTCTTCCCGGCTCTTGAGTTTAGCCAAGAAACGGGCACCGCGTAAATCAGGTCGAAAATTGCTAAGCAGACTGACTTTGCGGATGCCACCGGCCATGACCGCTTCGGTCACCTCGGCGCGTTGAAACACCCGGACGATTTTTCCCAACTGGCCGACATAAATCCAGGTCACTTCATCGGCAACCTCGTTGAGTTTCTCTTCGGTTTCGCCGCGATGAGCCACGGCAACCACCGCGTAACCCGCCCGTTTTGCTTCCGCGGCAAAGAGCAGCGGGAACTTGCCGTTGCCGGCGATCAGACCGAGTTTTTTCACTGTTTGAAAAATTGATTCTTCAGGCTAGCGTGTGGCAGCCTAGCACCAGCGCCTTGAATTTGTTCTCCACGAAGATGCCGAAGGTCACGCAGGGTTCGGATGACCAGAACTCCGGCCTTTGTGCTCGTAGTCTGTGGTGAGCGTAGTCGAACCGTGTCCTTCGCGGTGAACTCTCCGCGACACTACAACCAGTGGAAGCCAAAACTTATTTTTTTAGAATGAGAATCAACGCGACACGCTAGCGGCAGATGCCGCGTTGCGAATTGGCGATGAAGGAAACGAATTTTTCGACCTCGGGGATGGCGGGCAAATCTTGACGAATTTTCGCCAGCGCAACGTCAGTCTTAAGTTTCGACTTGAACGCGATACGGTAGGCCTTGCGAATCGCCTCGATCACCCTCTTATCGAAACCACGCCTTTTGAGCCCCTCTAGATTCAAGCCGCGCAGCTTGGCGCGGTCACCCGTAGCATTACAGTAGGGCGGAACATCCATCGACACCATCGAGCCGGCCCCCAAGATCGCGCCATTGCCAATGCGCACGAATTGGTGAATTCCCACCAAGCCGCCGACAATGACAAAATCCTCAACCACCACGTGTCCGCCTAGGGTCGCGCCATTGGCGACGACGTTGCGGCTGCCAACGATGCAATCATGAGCGATGTGGCAATACATCATTAAGAGATTCTGATCGCCGACCCGCGTCACCATGCCGCCGCCGCTGGTTCCCGGATTGAGCGAGACATATTCGCGTATGGTGTTGCGGTTGCCGATGACCAACTCGCTGGGCTCACCTTTGTATTTAAGATCCTGCGGCGCTGAACCGACGGTAGCGAAGGGAAAAATCACGTTTCCTTCGCCCAAACTGGTCCGTCCCTGAACCACTACGTGGGAGTGGATCTTGGTCCCTTTGCCGATTCTAACCTCCGAGCCGATCACCGAATAAGCTCCGACTTCGACATCACTCGCCAACTCGGCGTTCGGATCGATAATCGCGGTGGGATGTAGTCTATTCATGGATCATAGGCGCTTAGGCCATTTCGATTTCCATGGCGGAAATCTCTGCCTGAGCGGCGAGTTTACCATCCACGGTCGCCACCCCGGTCAACTTCCAAAAATGACCGCGCCGTTTGACGCAGGTGAGCTCGATGCGCAATTGATCGCCTGGCTCCACCGGCCGTTTGAACTTCACGTTATCGAGACCGGTGAGTACGAAAACTTTATTCTCTTCCATGCCGCCCCGTGAATTATGCGCGAAGATCGCGCCGCATTGGGCCATCGCTTCGCAGATCAACACGCCGGGCATCACCGGCTTATTGGGGAAATGGCCCTGAAAAAAATTTTCGTTGAACGAAACGTTTTTAATCCCGACGATTCTTTTGTCGGTTTCAATCTCGACAATCCGGTCGACCAACAGAAATGGATATCGGTGCGGCAGATATTTTAGAATTTCTCTAGCGTCCATCATCGCGCTCGCGCTCCTCCTTGCCGCCGGCGACCAGTCGCGCAACTTGGCGCTCCAAAGCACGCACGGTGCTCCAGAGCTTAGGCAGTTGTGGCAACAAAACCATTACTTTGAGCCATAGCGCATGGGGGGCGGCGGTTAGACCGCTCGAAAGCACCGCGCCCTGCGGCACCGATTGGCCGACCCCGGACTGCGGACCGATGATCGCGCCATCGCCGATCTGAATATGGTTAACCACGCCGACCTGGCCCAACAGCGTAACATTTTTGCCGAGCCGAGCGCTGCCGGCGACTCCCGCCTGGGCGGCGATCACCGAATGTTCGCCGACGACGACGTTATGAGCGATCTGAACCAGGTTATCGATTTTGGTGCCCTTGCCGATCACCGTTTGACCGAGGGTCGCCCGATCCACCGTGGTGTTGGCGCCAATCTCGACGTCATCCTCGACCACGACGATACCGACCTGAGGAATCTTGACTCGTTGTTCGGCGACACCGGCGTAACCGAAACCATCGCTGCCGATCACTACGCCGGCGTGCAAGATGACGCGATCGCCCAAACGGCAACCGTCGCGCACAACCACGTTGGGATGAAGTACGCAGCCAGCGCCGATCTGAGCATCGCTACCAAGAAAAACACCGGGATAGAGCACCGTGCCTCTGCCGATATGCGTGCGCGGCCCAACAAAAGCATTGGCGAAGACCGTCACGGAATCATCCAACACCGCCGTGGAATCCACCGAGGCACGCGGACTGATTTCAGCTCTAAACGACTCGACCCGAGCAAACAGCTGAAGAATTTTTGCGAAGGCGGTATAGGGTTCGGCGCATTCGAGAAAATTGAGCTGGCCGACACTGCCGCTCGTCACGCCACGCCCAATGATCACCGCGCTGGCACGGCAGTGCGGCAGTAAATGACGGTAACGCTGATTGGTCAGAAAACTGATATCTCCGGGGCCGGCCTGATCGAGGGCGGCGACTTTGCCTAGGAGCACACTACCGTCCCCAATCACCCTTCCGCCCACGTGATCGGCTAGCTCGGACAGCGTTTTGCGGATGGTCACTTACTTTTTGGCGCGGCTATTGTAGGCTTCGATGACCTTATTCGTAATGTCGGTGCCCTGGTCGCTATAGAGAATTTGCGAGCGCTCGAGAATCACCGTGAACTTTTCGGCCTTGCCGAGATCGCTCACCACCCCCTCCAATTCTTTGAGAATGTCGGACATCATTTCATTTTCTTTTTGGCGCAAATCTTGTTGATAGTCCCCCATGGTGCGCTGCAAAGTCACCGAGCGTTTTTGAAAATCCGCTTCCAGGTTGCGCCGCTCTTCATCTTTCAAGAGCGGCCCCTTTTTGTCGAGGTCGGCTCTTATGCGCTCAAGGTCTTGGCGTTCTTTTATCACATCCGCTTCGGCTTTTTTGATCTGCGCTTGGAAACGCTCCTTGGCACGCTTGCCGGCCGCCGATTCGGCAATAACTCGTTGAATGTCGACGAATCCAATCCTGAGCCGTTCTTGGGCCGTGCCGATCGAAGTTGAAGCAGCCAGCAGTATTACAACCAGCCAATATTTCACTATGAACCTCCAGAACGATGGAAATTTAGACAGGGATAGAGTTTAGGGTTGAGCGCCGATCGAGAATCCAATGACGGACGTGTCATCCCCAGGTTGTTTATTCATGGGAAAACCGAGCTCGACTCGAATCGGTCCGAAAGGAGACATCCAGCGCACGCCAAAGCCGACAGAGCGTCTCAATTCACTATAATTAAACGAGTTAAAGGCATTACCTACGTCGAAAAATGCCACCCCGCGAAGGCCGTATTGCTCATAGATTGGAAACAATAATTCGGCATTCACTACTACCGCTTTGTCGCCACCCGACTCCTCAGTATCGGTGCAATTATTGCCGTTGGCATCGCAATTCGAAGGCACTCGCGGCGAGATACTTCTTTCAGCGAAACCTCGAATCGAGTTGATACCGCCGATGAAATACCGCTCGAACAACGGCAAGTTATTACCCCAGCCAAGCGAACCGCCGAGTCCGAGGACATAGGCGCCGCCCCAATTCGGATCCTTGAGCAGCGGATAATACCATCGGGCACTAAGGTCGGGTTTAATGAACTGTGTATCGCCACCGAGACCAGCGGTCTTGAACGCCAGCGACGACTTGACTCCTTCAGTGGGCGCGAAAAAATGATCGCGACTGTCGTAGCTTAGATTCGGCGTAACGGCGCTCACCAGCGAAGTTCCGGCTTCGTTTTTTATCTCCTGTGAAGCAGTCTCTGAAATATTGGAAATTTTATCCCTGGTCAGAGAGTAAGACACGCCGCCGCGCATGTAATCCCAAATCGTCGCAGGCTGGTCGATGGGCAATTCATCTGACCCCTTTGAGTCGGCTTTGGCGCGCCCGAAAAACGGCATTCTTAGCTCATTCAGCGGGTAACTGGTGTTGATGCCAAAGCCAATTTTTTTCTCATCGAAATCTTCATATTCCCGTAGAGTGTTAAAAGCATCGAGACCCACCGCCGTTTTGGTGCCGTAAAAATACGGATCGTTGGCGCTCAATATGAAATCTTGGCGGGTGGTTCCAATGCTGAAATTTCCGCTAAGCCCCTGCCCTCTTCCCGCGAAATTCTTCTCCGCAACATTGGCGTTAAACACGAACCCGTCGCCGCTGCTGTAACCGCCGCCGATTTGAAAGGTACCCGTGGGCCCTTCTTTGACATCCACCTGCAAATCCAAAGTGTCGGACTGATCGGTCTTTTTCGTGTTGATTTGCACGTCTTCAAAGTACCCGGTTCGCTGTAACGCATTGCGGCTCTGATTGATCTTGTTACGGGAATACAGCTCTTGCTCATGGGCAAGCAATTCCCGGCGAACCACTTGATCGCGGGTCTTGGAGTTTCCGGTGACCAGCACCCGATTGAAATAAACCGGCGGGCCTTTGGCAATCACTAAAGCGACGTCGACGTTTTTACTGGCGGCGTCGATCTTGGTTACCGGGTCCACTTGAACGAACGCGAAGCCCTTGTTCGCGTACATGTCCGAAATCGTTGTAATGTCTTCACGCAACCGGCTACCGCGAAAAATCTGCCCGGTGGTGAGCTTTATTGACTTCAGCATCTGCTGGCCGTCTTGAATCAACTCACCGCCGATTTCCACCTTGCCCACCCGGTATTGAGGCCCCTCGCGGATTCGAAACACCACTTCAAGGCCGTCGCGCGCGCGCAGCACCACCGGATCGTCGACTTTGTGTTCAACATATCCATGATCATTGTAGTGATTGGATAGAATCGCCACGTCATTGGTAAGCATGTCGCGATCGAGCACGCCGCGGCTGGTCAAGAAGGAAAATATCCATTCTTCCTTGCTGCCGATCAAACCGCGCAAATCGCCGTCACTAAACGCTTTGTTTCCTTCAAAGATAATTCGTTTGATCAATAACCGGCCACCTTCGATGATGTCGAGGGTTATCACGGCTTGGTTGTTGGCGTCGATCGTAACCGCATGATCGACGGCAACGTTGACATAGCCTTGTTCGTTATAGAGCCGTCTGACCTTCTCGACCCCTTCGGCGACTTTGGTCCGGTCCAATATCGTGCGCGCGCCAATACCCAGCGCGGTCTCGATTTTTTCTTTACCGACTTGCGACGCGCCTTGAATTTTTATTTCACGCACGTAGGGTTTTTCTTTTACCGCGTAGGTTAGGACACCGTCAGGCGAGAGTTCGGCTTGAACGTCATCGAAGAAACCCATGCGATAGATCGCCTTGACATCCTGTTCAACCATCAGCGCATCGAAACTTTCACCGGCACGGCTCTTGAGATGAAGCCGAATGCCGTCATCCTCGACCCGCAGGTTGCCGCTAATCCTGACTTCCTTGAGTCTGATTTTTTCTTGACTCTGTGCGTAGTTGGGCAGGCTCACGAATATCCAGACCGCCCACAATAGACAAGCAAACTTGGCCAGCGCTGACGATGACTGGTTATGCCGCATGACAGCTAAGAAGATAACACCGTTAGATAGAATCCGTCTAGTAAATTTGTAACAAAATCACAAACTTTTGTAAAGTCAGCGGTTAACCAAACAGCTCGCCGCGGCGCAACTCCGCGCGTCGGCCGATCTTTTCGGCGAACTCCCGGTTATGAGTTGCGATGACCAGCGCAATCTTATGTTCTTCATTGAGGCGAAATAATAAATCTTGCACTTCCTCGCCGATACGTAGATCCAGCGACCCTGTCGGTTCGTCGGCGAGCAGGAGCTTGGGTTTCAAAATCACCGCCCGCGCCACGGCGACGCGCTGTTGTTCGCCGCCGGAAAGCTTGCCGGGCCGGTGGCCCACGCGCTCCTTTAACCCCACCAACTCCAACAGATTTTCGGCTTCCGCTTTCGCCGCCGCTGCGTCCCTGCCCTGGATAAGCGCTGGCAGCATGACATTCTCGAGCGCCGAAAAGTCCGGCAATAGATAATGAAACTGGAACACAAAACCGATTTGCTGGTTGCGAAACTCGCACAACGCATCGTCATCGACTGGAAGCTCGCGACCATGATAGAGGATTGTCCCCTTGCTTGGCCGATCGAGTGTGCCGAGAATATGCAGTAGCGTGCTTTTGCCGACCCCCGACTCGCCCATGATCGCCAAGCGCTCACCATCGGCCAAGTCGAAACTTATGCCGCGCAAAACCTGGATTTCGTTGTCCCCCTCGACAAAGGATTTGTGGACATCGCGCACCGAGAGCAGGCTACTCATATCTGAGAATTTCCACCGGATCGAGCTTGGCCGCTTGGCGCGCGGGGTAAATGCTAGCGAGCAGGCTAACGACAAAAGAGGCGAACGCCACGAGAACAAAATTGCCTAAATAGATCCGCACCGGCACCGTCGAAATCAGAAATACGCCGTCAGGCAGCTTGAACTCATATTGAGAGATTAATCCACAGACCGCCAGCCCGAGCATGACTCCCAGCGTCGTACCGACGGTGCCGATGAGACAGCCTTTGAGTAGAAAGATCTTGCGGATGCTCTTCTGGGTCGCGCCCATTGCGCGTAGGATGGCGATGTCCTTCTTCTTCTCCATGACCACCATGACCAGCGTCGAGACGATATTGAAGGCGCCGATCAATACCATCAGCAGCAAAACCAAAAAATAAACGGTCTTCTCCAACTCAAGCGCGGAAAATAAATTGGGCCAAAGGCGGGTCCAATCCTCGGCAAAATACGGATAGCCGAGCCGGCGTTGAATTCGCTCGGCGATCTGCCTGGATTGATTGACATTCTCGACCCGCATCTCGATGTTGGTCACCGCTCCGGGCAGCTCAAAAAACTTCTGCGCCTCCGCCAATCCCATGAATACCAGCGTCGAGTCGATTTCGCTCATGCCAGATTTTAGAATTCCGGCGACCACGAAACGCCTGACTTTGGGAATCACGCCGATCGCCGTCGGGCTTCCCAATGGCGAAACCACCTGCACCGGGCTGCCGGGAAATATTCCAAGTTGATTGGCCAGCCGTTCGCCCAGGATGATGCCCGGTAACAACACCGTGCGATCTTCGACTTGCACCGGGTGTTGCGATTTGAGTCCGTTGAGATCGCCCTGCTTAATGTAGCTTTGAATATTGACGACACCGTTTACCCGGTCAGGGTCGACGCCGCGAACCACGACGCCTGAAACTCGCGATCCGGAGGTGATCATGACCTGACCGTAAATGGTCGGTGCCGCGGCCACGACACCTGGCTCCTTTAACACCTCCGCGAGAATCCTTTCATGTTCGCGCATCGGTTCGCCGGATCGCACCAGGGCGATATGAGCGTTGATGCCGAGCAAACGGTCGCGCAAGGTTTCTTCAAAACCGCTCATCACCGACATGACCACGTTCAAAGTCATAACCGCGAGCATGACACCAAGCAGCGAGATCACGGTAATGAGCGAGATAAAGGTCTCGCGCCGGCGCGCGCGCAAATATCTCAGCCCGATGAAGAGTTCGTATTTCATTTAAGGTTCTTCAGTCTTTTGTGTGCATAAATTATCACTTGTAGCTTGTTTCGTTCACCACGAAGTAATTCATGTACCACTCGGTACAACACTGCGCATGAAAATTAAAACGTTACAAATTTACTAACACTGTTTGGCTCTTTAAACCTATTTTCATAAGAGAGCACGAAGGTTTCGGATGATTACGGCTTCGAACTTCGTGCTCTTCGTGTCCTTCGTGGTGCATGCATCTTCACAGCAAACCAAGACGAACCTCATTTAAAGGACAAGACCACTAGCGCTGCGGTCGCAAGAGCGGGAAAAGAATCACGTCGCGAATGGAGGCCGAGTTAGTCAAGAACATCGCTAAGCGGTCGATGCCGATGCCCTCACCGGCCGCCGGCGGCATGCCGTATTCGAGCGCCCTCACATAATCGTCATCGATCGGGTTGGCCTCTTCGTCGCCGGCGGCGCGGGCCTCCATCTGCCGCAGGAAACGCTGGCGCTGATCGGCGGGATCGTTCAGTTCAGAGAACGCGTTGGCCAACTCCCGTCCGCCAATATAGAGTTCGAAGCGGTCGACCAGCGCCGGATTCTGGTCATTCTTCCGCGCCAGCGGCGAAACTTCGATGGGGTAACCAGTCATAAAGGTTGGCTGAATCAGTTTTGCTTCAGCGACCTCTTCGAAGATCTCCACCAACAGATGGCCGTAAGGAGCGTTCAAGTCCACCTTTAAATTATTCCGCTTGGCAAACGATTGAAGTCCGGCCTCCGTATCGACGTCAGCTTCCGTCGCGTCGCTATGTGCCATAATCGCTTCGCGAATCGTCAAGCGGCGCCACGGCCGCCTTAAGTCGATAACATGCTCGCCGTTGGGCACCTGAAGCGTCCCCACGACCTCTTGTGCCAAGCTCACGATTAATTCTTCGGTGAGATCGATCAAATCCGCAAAAGTCGCGTAGGATTGATAAAACTCCACCATGGTGAACTCGGGATTATGCCGAACCGAAATCCCTTCATTGCGGAAGTTCCGGTTGAGCTCGAAGACGCGCTCGAAGCCGCCCACCAGCAAACGCTTCAAGAACAGCTCGGGGGCCACTCTGAGATAGAGATCCATGTCGAGTGTGTTGTGGTGCGTAATGAACGGCTTGGCCGCCGCGCCGCCGGGAATCGGCTGCATCATCGGCGTCTCGACTTCGAGGAAATCTCGGTCTTCGAAAAAACGGCGCAGCAGTTTGACGATGCGCGAGCGCTTCTCGAACACCTCGCGCACTTCGGGATTGACCATCAAGTCGACATAACGTTGCCGGTAGCGTGCTTCTACGTCAGCCAAACCATGCCACTTCTCGGGCAGGGGCCGCAGACATTTGGTCAGCAAGCGTAGCTCCTGGGCTTCGACGGTCAGCTCCTTGGTTTTGGTGCGGAACAGCTGGCCGCGCACACCGACGATGTCCCCCATGTCCATGGATTGGAACAAAGCGTATCCGTCGTCACCCAAACGATCCTTGCGGGCGTAAATCTGCAACTTGCCGCGCCGGTCCTGAATGTGAAAAAAAGACGCCTTGCCCATGCGCCGGATCGCCATGATCCGGCCAGCGACAGACACCGCACGGGGCGTTCCATGCAAATCCTCGTCGCTGATATCGGTGGCGATCCGAACCGCGTCGGCGCTCGAATGGGTCGGTTTGAAATCGTTGGGGTAAACCGCCGAGCCAGTCTCGCGCAGCTTGGCGAGCTTTTGGCGCCGCACGTCGATCTGCTCGTTGTTGTCGTCGAGAAGCGGATTTTCGTTGTCGGCCATTTGGGATGCCACATTGGCGCCCGATCGGACGGGCGAAACCTTTGCTATTTTTCCGTAAGGCTGGAGAGTTAAAGCGCGAGATTCTTACAGATCGCCTGGACGGAGTAGGATTTATTGAGCGAATAAAAGTGCAGCCCGCGCACGCCGTAGTTAATCAGCCCCTCGCACTGGCGGGTCGCGTATTCGATCCCCAACTCAACCGCCGCATCGTCGTCCGCTTCAACTGTGACCAACTGTTGCTCCAAGGCGGTGGGAATTTTCGACCCGCAGAGCGAGGTAAAGCGGCGCACCTGCGAAGCCGAAAGAATCGGTAAAATACCCGGCACGATCGGCACCGTGACGCCCAACTTATTTAAATCGTCGGCAAAACGGAAGAAATAGTCGTTATCGAAAAACAGCTGGGTAATGATCGCCGCCGCGCCGGCCTCGACCTTTTCCTTCAAGAAGCGCAGATCGGACTCCCGGCTCACGGCCCGTGGATGGACTTCCGGAAAGCCCGCTACGGCGATGGAAAAGCCGCCGAGCATGTTCGCCTCACGCACTAGCTCAATGGCGTAGTGAAAACCCTCCGGGTGGGGCCGCCAATCGGTCATCCCCTGGGGCGGATCACCACCGAGCGCGAGCAGATTTTCGATACCCTTGGCTTTCAGTTTTTGAAGAATTCCGCGCGCTTCGGCTTTCGATTGGCCGATCACGGTCAGATGGCACATCACTTCAAGACCGCAGCCGCTATGGATCGTGTCCACCAGATCGACGGTTTTTTCGCGCGTGCTTCCGCCCGCCCCGTACGTAACGGAACAAAAGCCAGGATGGAGCCTCTTGATGATTTCAATTTCGCTAAAGAGGTTCTCCTCGCCTTTATCCGTCTTTGGAGGAAAGAACTCGACCGAGAGAGTCAACCCTGCTCGAGCATAGAGGTCGGCTAACTTCACACAAATCCTAGATGACTACCATCGGCGTGCCACTATTAGTAGCATATGGTTTGCCCCTGAACAATTAGCCCTGCGCAAAAATCGGTTATTTCTTCCGAAGTTATCCATTGTTAAGTCGGTGGCGCGCGGCGATGGGATCGCAGTCCGAGCCAGATTCGGGGGTAATTAAGGGCCGGAGCGAGTCGGTGTGATCGAGCAAGACTGTTTTAATATCTTCCTGAACCTTGAAATACTCCAAGGTTTCTTTGAAAATTTGCCGGCGCCGGGTGAACTGGCCCCCCATGATAGGGTGATTGGCATGCACCTGGGCGAGCGGCCGGCCGGTATATTTCACATCGGCGCCGAGAAATTCCGCCGCCAATTGATATTCCATTTCCTTTATGCGCGCACGGTCGGCGTTGCGAAAGAAGAAACCGATCATGCGGTCGGCAAAAACCCGATCGATGAAAGTATCGATGATCTCCCTGAGCTTTGCCTCGCCGCCCAAGCGCTCAAATACACTGATCGGATCGGCCATCGCTCGAATCACTCGGCATTAACTGAATCTACATCATGCCCAATTGCAGCCGGGCCGCTTCGGACATCTTGCTTTGATCCCAAGGCGGCTCCCAGACGATATCGATCTTCACGTCGCTGACACCGGCGATCTGACGAACTTTTCCTTCCACTTCCGCCGGGATCGATTGAGCCGCCGGACAATGCGGCGACGTGAGCGTCATTTGGATCGCTACGGCACCCGCCTCATCGACCTTCACTTCGTAGATCAAGCCCATCTCGTAGATATTCACCGGGATTTCCGGATCGAAACAGGTGCGCAGCGCTTCGATCACTTCGGCTTCGATAATGGTTTCGTTGATGCTTTCCATGTGCTTATTCGATCCCCAACTGCTGCTTCGCGCTAACGGAAATCCGGCTCTGATTCCATGGCGGGTCCCAAACCAATTCGACATCCGCTTGACGAATCTCCGGCAGCGCCAGTAATTTTCTTCTGATGTCCTCTTTGATGAATTGGCCCATGCCACAACCTTGCGCCGTCAGGGTGAAATGTACCACCGCCTTATGCCCGCCGCCCGGCAAGGCATCGATGCGGCAATCGTAGACAAGTCCAAGCTCGACGATGTTGACTGGAATCTCCGGGTCAAAGCAGGATCGCAGTTGATTCCAGACCTGCTCTTCAACCGAACCCGTTGAATTTGCCGGTGTGTCGTCGGTGATTTTGGCCAATCCCAGCGCGTCGCCGTCACGGCCGTCGATGCGCACGCTATAGCCATGATCGGTCATCACCGAATAGCCGCTACCCACGGTCTGCGTGAGCCACACATTGCTGCCCGACGGCAGCGAAATCTCTTCACCGCTCGGGATCATAATCGCGGTGCAGTCGCGCTTGAGCGTAAGTGGCTTTTCCCTGGTCATGGAGCCAAACTCCTTTCGCGCCGGGTCATCGAATCATTCCGTCGTCGCCGGCTGGGATTCGCCCTTGAGCGCGGCGTTAACCGTATGCCACGCCAGGCTTGCGCATTTAACCCGCGCGGGAAATTTACAGACACCTGAAAGAATCTGTAATTTACCCACTTTGTCCACCGCCTGATCGTCACTCGGGTCACCGGTCAGCATCTTGTGCACGTTTTCAAACAGCAACTGTGCCGCGTTTTCGTTCTTGCCTTTCAACTCCGCGGTCATCAGCGACGCCGAGGCTTTCGAGATCGCGCAGCCCGAACCTTGAAAACTAATGTCCCGGATCACGCCGTCCTCAAGATGAACGAACACCGTGACATGATCGCCGCAGAGCGGATTATAGCCTTCCGCCTTGCGATTCGCATCGGCCATCGCACGGAAGTTTCGCGGACTCTTATTATGGTCGAGAATGACCTCTTGATAGAGCTCGTCTAGTTCAGACATGATCTTAGCCAAACACTTTCAAAACGCTCTCGAGCGCTCGCACCAGCACGTCAATTTCATCGATCGTATTGTAAAATGCAAACGACGCCCGGGTCGTCGCCGGCACGCCGAAACGCTGCATCACCGGCATCGCGCAGTGGTGGCCGGCGCGCACCGCCACGCCTTCTCGATCGAGAATCGTGCCGACATCATGGGCGTGGACGTGATCGAAGACAAACGACAAAACGCCGGCCTTCTGCTTCGCCGTGCCGATGATTCGCAGGCCGTCGATACTCGACAGCGCGTCGGTGGCGTAATCCAGCAACCGATGTTCATGCGCCGCAATCTGCTGCCAATCCAACGCCGACAGGTAGTCGATCGCCGCGCCCAGGCCGATACCGCCGGAAATATGCGGCGTGCCCGCTTCGAACTTATACGGCAACACGTTGTAGTGGGTCTTCTCGAAGGTGACCAAACTAATCATGTCGCCGCCGCCTTGATAGGGCGGCATCTTCTCTAACAGCTCGGCGCGCCCGTATAACACGCCCACGCCCGTCGGCGCGAACATTTTGTGACCGGAAAAAGCATAAAAATCACAACCCAGCTGCTGCACGTCGACTTTCAAATGCGGCACCGCCTGGGCGCCGTCGAGCAGCACGGGAACGCCGCGCTCATGGGCGAGCGTGACTATCTCTTTAACTGGCACAATCGTGCCCAGCGCATTGGAGACATGGGTAACCGAGACAAACTTGGTCTTCCCGTTTAACAGCCGGCGGTATTCCTCCATGACGATCTCGCCATCATGATTGATCGGAATCACTCTGAGCTTGGCGCCGACCTGCTCGCAGAGCATCTGCCACGGCACGATATTGGAGTGATGTTCCATCGCCGAGACGATGATCTCATCGCCGGCCTTGAGAAAACTCCGGCCGTAACATTGCGCGACAAGATTAATGGCCTCGGTCGTGCCGCGCACGAAGATAATCTCTCGGTCGGCTCGCGCATTGATAAAGTTGCGTATCTTGCTACGCGCCGCTTCATAGGCCGCCGTGGCCTGCTCGCTAAGATAATGCACGCCGCGGTGAATGTTCGAGTTTTCCGTGCTGTAGTAATGGTTCAACGCGTCGATCACCGCCCGCGGCTTCTGGCTGGTCGCGCCATTGTCGAAATAGACCAGCGGCTTACCGTGAACTTTCGTTAGGAGTATTGGAAAGTCGGCGCGCACCCGCGCGACATCGAAGCTACTTTGACCCACGACTCGATCACTGGTTTGAGGCACCGCTTTCATCAGCACGCCTAACGACTCCCGAAACGCGCCACCAAATAATCATCCAAGCGCTGGCGCAATGATTCGATTTTCATCCGTCCCACCACGTCGCTAGCGAAGGCGAAGCTCAACAGACTGCGCGCCTCCTCGATGCCAAGCCCGCGCGAACGGAGATAAAATAATGCATCGCTATCCATTTGGCCGATGGTCGAACCGTGACTGCACTTGACGTCATCGGCGTAGATTTCCAATTGCGGCTTGGTATTGACCATAGCGTTCGGGGACAAAAGCAAATTCTTGTTGGTCTGCCGCGCATCGGTTTTCTGCGCGTCTTTGTGCACGACGATCTTGCCGTTGAAAACGCCATGGGCGCTGCCGCCGAGGATGCCTTTGTAGAGTTCCAAACTGCTGGCGCGCGGTTTCACATGCTCGATCTCAGTGAAGTTATCGATATGCTGCTTGCCGTCGGCCAAGTATAAACCGTTGAGCACACACCGGGAGCCTTCGCCATCGAGCGTAACGCGCACGTTGTTCCGTACCAACGCCCCGCCCAAACTTACCGCATGGGCGGTCAGATTGCAGCCGCGCTCCAGATGCGCTTCCAAAGCGCTGACGTGGAAACCGGCATCGCTCTCTTGTTGTAGCCGATAGTGTTCGATGACGGCATCCGGCCCGCCGACCAGCTCGGTGACTGTGTTACAAAAATACCTACCACCGCCCAAGCCCAAATAACTCTCGACGATTTTGGCTTCGCTACCGGCGCCGAGCAATATCAGCGTCCGCGGGTGCGAAACGACGGGCTCGCCTGCCGCCGTGGAAACGAATACCAGATAAATCGGCCGCTCGGCGCAATAGCCCGCGCCGATCGAAACCACCGCGCCATCTTCGAGAAATGCAGTATTCAAAGCGACGAATGGCTGGTGTTGCCCGCTGGCATAACACCCCAAGCTCGACGCCGCCGTTGCGTCATTCGCTGCAATAAATTCGCCAAGACTCGCGACCACCACGCCCCGCTCAAGCGTCGCGGTTTGAGAAAACTCGGCCGTATAGATGCCATTGACAAAAACCAGCCGCGGCGCGGTCGGGTCGATCATCGAGCGCGCAACGAAATCGCTCGCGCTAAGATTCTTCGCTTCGCCGTTGGCGCGAACAAAACTTTGCGCCGCGATCGGCTCGAGGTTGGTATATTTCCAATCTTCGTTTTTTAGCGTCGGAAAACCGAGCGCATCGAAACTCGCAAGGCCGGCAGCACGCAAGTCACTCAGCCATGCGGGAACCCGCTTCGCCACATGAGACTGGGTCTGCCTGTAGGCGGCGAGATATTGCTCTTTGCTTTCGCTGGCCATCATGATGGGTTGAATATACCTGGCGAGATAATAAGCTAATGAACTGCGGCGACCTCGCTCTTGATCCAATCGTAGCCCTTGCTCTCCAGCTCCAGGGCCAGCTCTTTGGTTCCCGATTTGACGATGCGTCCATCATAAAGCACGTGGATAAAATCCGGCACGATGTAATCGAGCAAACGCTGATAATGGGTGATCAACACCATGGCGCGGTCTTTGCGTCTGAGCGCATTGACGCCGCCTGCGACTATCCGCAACGCGTCGATGTCCAATCCCGAATCGGTCTCATCGAGCAATGCCAAAGCCGGATCGAGCACCGCCATCTGCAATATTTCGTTACGCTTCTTCTCACCGCCGGAGAATCCTTCGTTGAGCGCCCGGTTGGCGAGCACCTGATCCATTTCGACCAGCTTCAATTTATCTTTGATCAGAGTCAGGAACTCCATGGCGTCAAGTTCTTCGAGGCCGCGATGTTTGCGCACCGCGTTGAGCGCCGCTTTGAGAAAATAGGTCGTGCTCACGCCGGGGATCTCGACCGGATACTGAAACGCCAGAAATACGCCCTCCCGAGCGCGCAATTCCGGACTCATGGCGAGCAAATCTTTGCCCAAGTAAGTCACCGAACCAGCGGTGACTTCATAGTTCTCCCGGCCCGACAGCACATGCGCCAGCGTGCTCTTACCCGAGGCATTCGGCCCCATGATCGCGTGCACCTCGCCGGCGCCTATATGGAGATTGATGCCGCGAAGAATTTCTTTACTGCCGATCTTCGCGCGCAGGCCCTTAATATCGAGCATTTACTAATCCTTTCGAAAATCGCGGCGCCCGCACGAGCCTATCTTTAAGCCCTTGGCGGTCCGCAATATTCGCGATCGTCACGCCAGCCAAAAAATTCGCCAACACCGATTGGGCTTCTTGCCAAATCGATTTTTGCAAACAGACCGCGCAGAACGAGCAATAATCCACGCCTTTTTCCAAACACTCCATTAACACCAGCGGACGCTCGACGGTTTCATAAACGTCCTTAATCGAGATCGCGCTCGCCGCCTTCGCCAAAGTAAAGCCGCCCTTCGAACCGATATGCGACTGCACCAATCCACCGGCAACCAAATCTTTCATGATCTTGGAAAGATAAAAGGACGGAATATCCTGGCTCTTTTCAATGTCGGTCCGGCTCACCACCCGTCCGTCCGTCTGGCCGGCGAGATAAGACAACGCCCGGACCGCGTAGTCGACGCGCCGCCCGACGTTCATCAACGAACTCCGTTCGCTTCTCACCTTCATCCCCTTCACACTTTCAAATATAGACTCTGTAAGTCTTCAATGTCAACATAGCGGCGCCGCTCTTTCTCGGCAATCTTCCGTATGCTAAAAAATCTCCATGTCCATACTCAAAGTCACACGCCTGGGCCATCCGGTTCTGCGCAAGGTCACTAAAAATATTTCCGTTAAAAATCTCAAGACCCCAGCCATGCAGAAATTCATCGACGACATGGTCGAGACCATGAAGGAATACGATGGCGTCGGCTTGGCGGCGGATCAGGTGTTCACTTCGAAGCAAGTAGCCGTGCTCGAAGTCGCCAACAATCCGCGCTACCCGAACAAGGGGAAAGTGCCGTTGACGGTTTTAGTGAATCCGAAAATCACGCCGTTGTCGGACGAAATGGATGAAGACTGGGAAGGTTGCCTTAGCATCCCTGATTTACGCGGCCGAGTGCCGCGCTATCAATCCATTCGAGTCCAGGCTCTCGACCGCCACGGCAAAAAACTCGACTTTGTCGCCAAAAATTTCCACGCGCGCGTAATCCAGCATGAATACGATCACCTAAACGGCAAAGTCTACCTCGACCGCATGCGCGACTTCACAACCCTCACCTTCCTGCAGGAGTTCGCTAGATTCTGGATGAAAAAGTAGCGATGACAACTTTAGCTTTGAGCGTTGAGAGAAACGCGCTGAGTGGGAAGCCTTGAGCTTTGAGAGAAAAGCGTTGAGGTCGGAGCGCGAAGCTTTGAGAACCTCAGCGCTCGAAGCTTTCCCGTCGGCCCTAACTTCCGATCTCGACGCTCTACGCTTTTCTCTCTTCCCTATCTTCGTACCGTCGTTGAGTTTCCCCTATCGAAAGGCTAGAGTCGCGCCATGAATTTGCCGCACCTGGAATCTTCGCTCGATCGGCTGCTGAAAACCGTGTCACGCGCGACAGCGCAGACTCTCGATCGAGCGCTCTCCGGTCAAGACATCTCGGTCGATGAGGCGGCGGAGCTGTTCGAGGCTGACGGTTCCGATCTATTGGCAATGGTCGCGGCCGCCGATCACTTGCGTGCTCAGACCGTCGGCGACGTGGTCACCTACGTGATCAACCGTAACATCAACTTTACCAACGTCTGCGTCAAACAGTGCGGCTTTTGCGCCTTTAGCCGCGGCCATCTCGCCGAAGAAGGCTATTTTCTACCTATCGAAGAAATCGTCCGACGGGCGCGCGAAGCGCGCGATCTCGGCGCCAGCGAAGTTTGCGTGCAGGCCGGCTTGGCGCCCGGCATGAACGGTTGGCATTACGTCAAACTCTGCCGCGCCTTGAAAGAAGCGTTGCCCGAACTGCACATCCACGGCTTTTCGCCGGAGGAGGTTCTGTACGGCTCCGGCTTGACCGGCGCGAGCATTCGGGAATATTTGACTGCCCTCAAAGACGCCGGCGTCGGCAGCTTGCCGGGAACCTCGGCAGAAATTTTCGTCGACGAAGTGCGCCAACGCATTTCGCCGGGACGCATCAGCATCGATCAATGGATCGAAGTGATTCAAACCGCCCACGAAATCGGCATCCCGACCACCTCGACGATCATGTACGGCCATATTGAAAGCGCGCGCCACCGGGCCGTCCATCTCAATGTGTTGCGCGATGTGCAGAAGCGCACCGGCGGTATCACCGAGTTCGTGCCGCTCAGTTTCGTCTACGAAGAAGCGCCGATGTCGCATCGAAATGCCCTGCCCGAGCTGCGCCACGGCGCGAGCGGCGCAGAAGTGATGAAGATGTACGCCGTGTCGCGGCTGATGCTGAACAACTGGATTCCGAACTTGCAGGTTTCCTGGGTGAAAGAAGGACCAAAGTTGTCGCAGATCGCCTTGCTCGCCGGCGCCAACGACTTCGGCGGCACGTTGATCAACGAAAGCATCTCCACCGCTGCCGGCGCAGGCTACGGTCAGCTCATGAAGCCGTCACAGTTTCGCGGCATGGTCCGCGAGATGGGCCGCATCCCGGCGGAACGCTCGACCACCTATCAAAAAGTTCGCGTCTTCGAGTCCGAGAACAACCACCGCGACCTGCTCGACGAAGTCAATGATCCGGCACAGCGCTTTGGCTCCTATCAAAATCTTATCCATCTGAAGGATTATCGTTTCCGCGATTTCTACAAGGAGCAGAGAAGCCACAAGCAGTAGGCGCTGCGCCCTTGTGCCGCTCAATCCTGATTCCTGGCCCGGATTATTCTACGAGAAAAACGGATGACAGCGTGTCGATCGAGGCGCAACCCGAAAGAACTAAAGCACCGAGCGAAGGCACCGGGGACAAATGTTTCATCGTTATCTTACTCGCTGGCACGATGCCTGACCTTTTCACAGCAGACCGCACAACTGACTCGCTTCATCGTGTCTTCAAGGCACGGCCCTATTGCCTTCGTTCCGGAAGGGTTGCATTTCGATCGCAGTTTTACCGCGCATAATCCGGGCTAGCGATGATCGGCGATCCAGTCCAATTCGAAGCCATCGGCAATCGCCTGGGCTTCCGTGTCGTCGAAGAGACTCCGGAGAAACTAACACTTCTCTGGCAAGGTGCCCGTTTCCCGGCATTTCTATGTCTGGGAATCGCGCTGCTGCTACTCTTCGTTTCAGTGCCAATCGTTCAAGCATTGCTCCTGCGCGGTTTCATCGGCCCGGCCGGGTCACTTTGGTATTTTCCACTCATGAACTTGGTGCTGTTCGGCATTTCGTTTTTTCTGGTCACTCAACGGCGCACGATCGAGATTGACGGCACGAGCGGCGAAGTCACATTACAGCGACTGAGCCTATACCGCTCAACGATGCTAAAAGTAAGCTTTACGGAGATTGAGCGCGTGACTCTAAGCAATGATCAGGTTTCCGGCGGATTTGCCGTCGGCGGCTCGACAGCGGCTCAATCGTTCCCTGTCCCCGCTTTACGGCTGATATTTTCTAACGGCGAGAATGTTTTGCTAGATCGCGGAAGTTTGCGCAGACTTCAAAACTTCGCCAAGCTCGTCAGCGAGCGCGTCAGGAAACCCTTGGCAGTCGATCCGTTATTGGAAAACCCGATACTAACAAGACCGGCCTAATACGGCGGGCCGCGCGCGATCATTTGATGCAACTGGCCGACCGCCTTCTTGACCCCATCCTGGGCCAGTTGCTCGGCGCTCAGCCAACGCACGCCGCGCTGGCTGATATCGCCAAAGGCGAAAATATTTTCACTCAGCGATTTTTGCGTCTCATCAAAAGTCGCCGACCAGATGACGTCGCCGCGCCGCACATCGACCAAGTCCAAGACGAAAGCCACCGACGCCGGGCTCTTGGCGCCCCACTCATCGCCGACTCGCTCACGGTAGCGTTGCACGCGGCTGGTGAGCACCGCATCGGCGTACACCCTCTCGCCGATCTGTCGAAGCCGGCTACCCGCTCCATCGGCGGGAATCGACTGGCCGACTTCCCGCACTTCGCTCTCGGAAACGATCTGCCAGTTCGGCAAGGACGCCACGGCCAAATAAACAAACCGGGCCAGACTCTCGGGCGCCTCGCGCTCGCTCGTGCGCGGCTCCAGCGCCGTGCCGAAAGGAATCTTTGGCGCCGGCGCGCCGCCCATCACTGCCGGCGGCACCACCGCGATGCGGCGGATTTTGCGCGCTTCAAGATCGGTGGAGTGGCGGCTTTGCAAAGTAGCGGGGGCGACACTGCAGCCGATGAGGAAAAAAATCAGTGGGACAAGCTTAAGCATGTTGGTGACGCTGAAATTATCAGAAGTACGGCAATCGCTCAAGATAAAATTGCCAGGCGTTCGCCGGCTACAGACAAGGTAAAAGCTTCGTCCCGTGTCGCGTCCATAAGCAACGATAGCGCCCTGGCTACTTTTCGCCGCCACTCACGCGAATCCCCAGTTCGCGCAGCTGGCGTTGATCGACGCCAGACGGAGCATCAGTGAGCATGCAGACGGCGCGCTGGCTTTTTGGGAACGCGATCACATCGCGCAGCGACTTGGCGCCGCTCAAAAGCATCGCTAAGCGATCGATGCCAAAGGCGATGCCGCCATGGGGTGGCGCGCCAAAACTGAGCGCTTCCAAGAAAAAACCGAATTTCGCGTTGGCCTCTTCCGCACCGATGCCCATTAGATCAAGAATTTTTCTCTGCAAATCGACTTGGTGAATACGGATGCTGCCGCCGCCGACCTCGACCCCGTTTAAGGCCAAGTCGTAAGCCTTGGAGCGCGACTTCGCCGGTTCGCTATCGAGCAATGGCAAATCTTCATCGAGCGGCGCCGTGAACGGATGGTGCAATGCAATATAACGCTTTTCTTGTGCATCGAATTCCATCAGCGGAAAATCGACGACCCAGACCAGCGCGTAGTCTTTCTCAGGGATCAAGCCGAGCTTCTCGCCCAAGTGTAATCTGAGATTGCCTAAAGAATCGTGCACGATCTTGGCGCTGTCGGCGGAGAATAGGACAACGTCACCAACCTGCGCTTCAGAAATTCTCTCGATCTCTTTCTGTTCGGCTTCGGAGAGAAACTTGGCGATCGGCGATTGCCAACCTTCCGCGGTGATTTTCGTCCAAGCGATACCCTTGGCGCCAAAGGTCGCCACGAATGGCGTCATGTCATCCAAATCCTTGCGCGACAGTTCGCCGCCCTTGGGGATGCAAATGCCTTTGACCACGCCGCCCCTTTGGATCGCGCCGGCGAACACTTTGGCCTGGCAATTGCGCAAAGCGTCCGTGAAATCGCGCAGCTCCAAACCGAAACGCATGTCGGGCTTGTCCGAGCCGAAGCGGTTAATCGCTTGTTGGTAGGTCAAACGAGCGAATGGACGCTTAACATCGATACCCTTCAGCTCTTTGAAGAGCAGCGAGATCATGCCCTCGACCACCGCCATGACATCTTCCGGCTGCACGAACGACAACTCCATATCGAGTTGGGTGAACTCGGGCTGGCGGTCGGCGCGCAAATCTTCGTCACGAAAACATTTGACGATTTGAAAATAACGGTCAAGGCCGCCGACCATGAGAATCTGTTTAAACAGCTGCGGTGACTGGGGCAGCGCGTAGAACTTGCCATGATAGATGCGGCTCGGCACCAGATAATCGCGCGCCCCTTCCGGCGTGCTCTTGGTGAGCACCGGCGTCTCTACGTCGATAAAACCCAAACCGTCGAGATAGTCGCGGATCAATTTGGTCATGCGGTAGCGCAGCAAAAGATGACCGAGGCTCTGCGGCCGGCGCAAATCGAGATAACGGTACTTGAGCCGGGTATTCTCGTTGGCATCGGTTTCGTCTTCGATAATAAACGGTGGCACCGCCGAGGCGTTGAGCAGCCTGAGTTCACTGCTCTTGAGCTCCACTTCGCCGGTGGCGAGCTCGGGATTGATGGTTTCCGCCGAGCGCCTGGCCAACACGCCGCGCACCGCGATCACGTCTTCGGAGCGAATCTGCTTCGCCTTCTCATGGGACGGCGGGTCGACTTCGGGATTGAAAACCACTTGGCAAATACCGCTGCGGTCGCGCAGATCGACGAAGATGACCCCGCCATGGTCGCGCCGGCTATGCACCCAACCGGTCAAGGTCATTTCTCTGCCGACCGAAACCGGGCGCGCCTCGCCGCAATAACAACTGCGCTTCCAATCGCCCAACTGGTCGCTAAACACTCGCTCCGCCATTAATTTGCCTTCCTCACCACTAATTCCGATTCGAGAGCGTTCAAGGCGATCTGCCGCTGTTGCTTAGTCGCCATATCGCGCAGCGTCGCCGTACCCGTATTGAGTTCGTCGTCGCCAACGAGCAGCACGGCAGCCGCGTTTAATTTGTCGGCTCGGCGCATCTGGCTCTTCATGCTGCGTGGCTCAGCCTCCATCTCGACGTTGAGTCCTGCGCGGCGCAAACGATGCACCACGGGAAATGCCCAGTCACGCGCCTTATCACCGATCCAGACAATGTACAGGCCCGGCCCCTGTGCGGCGATGTTTTCTTGCAAGCGCAGAAGCATCGTCAACCGCTCCACGCCCATGGCGTAGCCCACGCCGGGAATCGCCGGACCGCCGAGCTGTTCGACCAGACCGTCGTAGCGCCCACCCGCGGCCACTGCGCTTTGGGAACCTAAGAGCGCCGTGGTCCATTCAAACGTCGTACGGCAATAATAGTCGAGGCCTCGCACCATGCGCGGATTGAGGCTGAATGGCACATGAGTTTGATTTAACAAGCGCTGCACGGTGGCGAAATGATCACGGCAATCGCCGCACAGAGAATCGAGAATCGACGGCGCGTCCTCAGTCACTTCAATGCAACCGGCCACTTTGCAATCGAGAACGCGCAGCGGATTGCGTTCCATGCGCCGCCGGCAATTGACGCAGAGCGAATCGCTTCGCTTGCGTAAAAACGACAGCAGCGTATCTCGATAACTCGGGCGGCACGTCGAGTCGCCCAGTGAGTTGAGTTGCAGCGACGGTTCGGTCAATCCGACGGCGGTGAAAAAATCGCTGAGCAGCAGCAAGATCTCGGCGTCGATAAACGGATCGCCGCGCCCCAACGCCTCGGCGCCGATCTGATGAAACTGGCGCATGCGACCTTTTTGCGGCCGCTCGCGGCGAAACATCGGCCCCATATAATAAAGTTTGCGAACCGGCTCGACCTTGTACATCTCGGACTCGACGTAGGCGCGCACGACTCCCGCCGTGCCCTCGGGCCGCAGCGTGAGCTTGGTCCCGGCCGCCCCATCGGCGCCGCGCGTGTCACGGTCCTCGAAAGTGTACATCTCCTTCTCGACAATATCCGTGGTCTCGCCGATCGATCGGCTGAAGAGTTCTGTCTTCTCCAAGATCGGAATGCGGATTTCGGCAAAATTATAAGAGTTGAAGACCTGGCGTGCTTTGGCTTCCACGAGCTGCCAGGACTCAACCTCTCCCGGAATAATATCCGCGAAACCTTTTATACTGGTAATCTTCATTTTGAAATTAGCGGTCCCAACAAGACACCATAAGAGCATTGAGAGTTCAAGTTGCGGACACACGCCGCAAAGTTCAGCGCGCGCTGTAGCGATAAATCCGGCTTCGTTGTGTCGTGCCGTAAAGCTCGGCGAATAGAAAGCCGCGAAAGGTCATGAAGTAAGCCAATCCGAGTCCCAAGAAAAGCGCGTGGAGAAATAACTCTAGATATGCCGGCAAACTAAAAATCAAAGACTCGAACAGGTCGAGGAGAAAGTATCCGACAACGGCCAACAATAGATTAGGTATCAGCCACTCAAGCCAATTTTCGACGATAAAGTTGTAGCTGGCGCCGATCAGGTCAAGTCCCGACGTTCGGCTTTGATAAATCAACTCCGGCACCGCGTTAAGGAGAATGAACAAGCCCAGCCGAACCAGCAAATAAAGCACCGCGCCGTTAGGAACCGACTCCAGACCCATCGCCGCCACGCGCATGGGAATCCACAAGATGAACGAAATCGTGATCACGTCCCAAATATAAACGGTGAAACCGTTGAGAAAATCGTTGAAGTTGGCCTTGCCGCTGTCGACCAAATTTTTGATCAAGTAGAGACCGGAACTGGCGCAGGCTGCGCTTACCAACGAGTAAATGAAACCGCCGATGATCCCCAACGGCGCGACCAGGGTAGCGACAATGGTCAGGATGATGCCGTAAACCACCGGCGCCAAACTCACCACCCAATTCTTGCGCACGGATTGCCATGACCGCTGGAAGGCCGTCCGGTAAATCCAAAGGGTCACCTGGAGAATTTTCATGGAGGCTCTTATAGCAGAAAAACCGATCGATTGCCGATGAGCGTCGAGCCCAGGCGTGCGGTGGCGCGCATTTTCGATCTGCCTTTTCTCGAAACGGCTGGACTTAAGTGAACCGGTGACGCTAACTGGCTGTCGAAGCGGTAAGCAGCGGAACTCAACAGGAATAAATATGGACTTCGTCTTCCTCGATGCGGCGGCCGCGCGTGATCAATTTGATCAGGCTACATACGTTGCGCGACACGTCGCCGAGATTGGCCGCCGGGAAGCCATCGTCCAAATAACGGCCGATTATCTTTTCATCGCGTAAGCTGACGATCTGAAGATAGTTGCCATTGATGCCGTCGAAGTACTGCTTCACTCCCGGCACCGGGCTGTCCAAATCATTCTGCAGAGCTTTGGTGATTTTGATACCGACAAATAGGCGGTTGGCCATCTCGCTCATCACGTCTCTCCTTATTTTTGAAAGCATAACACACCCTGCGGCGAACGACTACCAACTTCGGCAGGGTTCCCGCATTTTTGATCGATATCGGCATCAAACCCCATTGCCCAAGAGGTTTGAGGCCTGAACTTGGAATTTAGAGAACACTTAGCCCGAAACGCTTGCCATCTATGCAAACACCAAATTGCCGTCCTGATCGCGAATCAATCCTCGTCCATCGATGGAAGAAGGCATATTCTCCGGCCCGATCTTTAATTCGTTGATTTTAACATGTCCGTGAAATGTGTCTACTTCGACCATCGCTTTGGGCTGGCGCTCAACGCCCTTGGGATCTCTGCCTTCGGCGACATCCGCCATCGCCTTGTGCCAAATCCGCCGCAACATGATGACGCCGCGATCCGAGGTCGCCAGGTGTTCCAGCCGGCGCTCGGGAATCGCTCCTTGGGACTCTTGCAAGACGAGATCTTCCAACGCCGGAATGCCTTCCCAGCCCTTGTAGCGGCGTTTATCGTAAGTTTTTTCCTCCGCAGTGCCTTTGAGGTCTTTCGGTAGGCCAAACAACCAACCCCCGGTAAAATTGCCCTTGCGCGTCAGGCTATAGCGAAACAGCTCGAAGTGAGTGTCGTCGATGATGCGAATCATGCCGCCGCCCTCCTGGCGCTCGTCGGTGAAATCCGGCGGAAAGCCCGAGCGAATCCCCGAGAAGCGCCAATGAATCGGCATCGCCAGCGCCCAAGTGTTGACGAATTTCACTTCCGGGTCGCCGGTGTCGAGCACCGAAACCGTCTTCATACCGTAGTCGGTCTCGACATGATCGAGGGGCAACGGCGACCAGTTCTTGATGCTCGGATCGCTGAACGGCTTGAGCTCATCCGGTAAATCGCGCACCACCAAGCCGTGCAGAATCGTCGCGTGGCCCATGTCGGCGAAGTTCTCCATCCAATTGAGATAGTTGTAATTGCGAACATCGCCGTCCGTGAGCTTCACGACCCCGTCCGTGCGCGCCAACACGTCGATTTTCGGCAGCGGTGGGGGAGTGTCTTTCTCGGGTCCCATGTAGGTCCAAATCACGCCGCCCCACTCTTCGACCGGATACCAAAGATGGCGAATGTTGTTTTTGAGATCGCTGTCGCGCGGCTCCAGGGGTGTATCGATACAGCGTCCGCGCGCGTCATATTTCCAGCCATGATAGGAACACATCAAGCCGTCCTCGCGCACCTGGCCGTATTCCAACGACGCCAAACGATGCGGGCAGCGAATGCCCAGCAATCCCGGCCGTCCCTGGCCGTCGCGGAACACCACCAAGTCTTCGCACAACATCCGCACGGCGATCGGGATATCCTTGAGGCTTGCCGCCAAACAGACCGGATGCCAGTAGCGCCGCAACATCACGCCCGCTTTGGTCCCCGGCCCGGTGCGGGGCAAATCATCAAGCATTTGTTGATATCCACTTGGCGCTGCACTGCCACTCTCTATTCTGCCGTCTGACATTGTTGGAACCTCCGTCTTGCTGATGCGCTGACTCGTCTATTTAAGAAACAGGTTCTTCAGCCATTTGTGTCGCTAATGTGTCACGTTCAGATTGTTTTATTCACCACCAAGAGCACGAAGGACACGAAGGGTTCGTTTGAAGGGCGCAAAATTTTGTGCCCCTTCTACTTCGTGCTCTTCGTGTCCTTCATGGTGAAATCATCTTCACAATAAACCCGGACGAACCAAGCAACATTTATAAACCGCCAGCGCTTGCTGTCAATATCTCGCCGGTTGTATTAAGTTCAGCGGGGCCGATAACACGGCCAATAAACCGAAAGAGATACTCCGAGCATGACAAAATCGATCGTCTTACTCCTTCTGCTAGTTCTCAGCACAAGCAACGCCAACGCCGGCCCGACGGCTGACGGCGCCGTGAAGAAAGGCTTCATTCAGTGCGGCGTGAACACCGGCCTTGCCGGTTTCTCGCAGCCCGATAGCAATGGCGAATGGCGCGGTATCGACGTCGATCTTTGCCGGGCGGTCGCCGCGGCGCTGTTTGGCAACCCGAAAAAACTCCGCTTCACGCCATTGACCGCGCAACAGCGCTTTACCGCGTTGCAGTCGGGCGAGGTCGACCTGCTGTCGCGCAACACCACTTGGACGATTACCCGCGATACCAGTCTCGGCCTCAACTTCGTCGGCGTCAACTATTACGACGGCCAGGGCTTCATGGTAACCAAAAAACGCAATGTGAAAAGCGCCAAACAGCTCAATGGCGCGGCGGTGTGCGTCCAGCCGGGCACCACCACGGAGCTCAATCTGGCCGACTATTTCCGCGCCAACAACATGAAGTTCAAACCGGTGGTGATCGAGAAGATGGAAGAAGTGCTGAGCGCCTATTTCGCCGGACGCTGCGATGTCTACACCACCGATGTTTCGGGACTGGTCGCCGCGCGCTCATCGCGCGCGGCCAATGCCGCTGATCACGTGATCCTGCCGGAGGTTATTTCCAAAGAGCCCTTCGGCCCGGTGGTACGCCACGGCGACGATCACTGGTTCGATGCCGTTAAATGGTCGCTCTACGCAATGATCGACGGCGAAGAACTTGGCCTCACGTCGAAGAATATCGAGCAACAGGCCCAGAGCGCCAATCCGGTGATTCAGCGTTTTGTCGGCGCCACCGGCGATATTGGCAAGATGCTCGGCCTGGACAACCGCTGGGCCTACAACATCATCAAACAAGTGGGCAACTACGGCGAAAGTTTCGAACGAAATCTCACGCCCTTGGGCCTCGATCGCGGCATCAACAAGCTTTGGAATCGCGGCGGCCTGATGTTCGCGCCGCCGCTCCGATAAAATTTGCGCGCCTTCGATCCGCGATGCCCGCCGATACCACCGGTAGAAATCAAAGCGCGCGGCCGATATTTCACCCGCGCCATCGCGCGGTTGTTTATCAAGCCCTGTTAGCGGCCGCGGTGATTCTCGCCGCTTGGTATTTCATTTCGAACGCGGTCGAAAATCTCCTCGCCCGCCGCATCGCCAGCGGCTTCGGCTTTCTCAGCCGGGAAGCAGGCTTTGAAATCGGCGAGACCGCGCTGCTCACCTACAGCGCTAGCGATAGTTATTTAAGAGCGCTCGCCGTTGGCCTGTTTAACACTTTTCGCGTCGCCCTGCCGGCGATTTTAATTTCAAGCTTGATCGGCATGGCGCTTGGTTTGGCACGCTTAGCTCCGAATTGGCTGCTAGCTAAGCTTGCTTCCGCCTATGTCGAAGTCATGCGTAACGTGCCATTGGTCGTGCAGTTGTTTTTTTGGTACGCCGTCATCACCGAGAGCTTACCGGCGCCGGCGGATGCGCTGAGCCCGCTGCCGGGCGTTTTTCTCAGCAACCGCGGTTTCGCCTATCCCACGCTCGCGGGGCAATTCACTCTCGCGCTGGACTACCCGGCGCTGAGCGGCTTCGGATTTACCGGCGGCGGCTCGTTGTCGCCCGAATTCGCCGCGCTGTTTCTCGGTCTGACGCTCTACACGGCGGCGTTCATTGGTGAAATCGTCCGCGCCGGAATTTTATCCGTGGACCGCGGCCAGTTCGAGGCGGCTCGTTCGCTCGGGCTTAGCGGCCGGCAAGTCATGCGCTTCGTCATCCTGCCGCAGGCCTTGCGTGTCATCGTGCCGCCGGTGACCAGCCAATATTTGAACTGCACCAAGAACAGCTCCCTCGCCGTCGCCATCGGCTATCCCGATTTGGTCGCCATCGTCAACACGACGATCAACCAAACCGGCCAAGCCATCGAAGGTCTCGCGATCATCATGCTGGTTTATCTGGCCATCAGCCTCGGGATCTCTAGTCTGATGAACTGGTATAACGCGCGCATCGCACTCAGGGGCGCTCAATCATGAAGGCCAAGATAACTTTAAATTGGACGAGCGCGAATCTCTTCTCCAACTGGCCGAATACTTTCACGACCCTAGTCATTGTTTATCTCGCCTGGCAGCTCATTTTCCCGCTAATAAACTGGGCGCTGGTAAACGCGGTTTGGTCGCCATCGAACGCAAGCTTGTGCCGAGATACAGCCCGCCCGGGCGCCTGCTGGGCCTTCGTGGCTGACAAGTATCGTTTCATTCTATTCGGCACCTTTCCCGCCGACCAACAGTGGCGGCCGGCAATAGTGATCGTGTCGCTGCTCGCGCTCTATGCGCTAAGTGCTTGGCCAATCGTCCGGCGCGCGCAGCTAATTGCCATTTGGATCGTTGGGCTGGCAACCATCGGTTTGCTCATGTGGGGCGGACTGTTTGGGCTTAGCTATGTTGAGAACGAACGCTGGGGCGGACTGACCTTGACGCTATTGCTCAGCACGTTTGGCATCGCCTTCGCTTTCCCACTGTCGATCTTGCTGGCGCTGGGACGGCGCTCTGAATTGCGCTTGATCCGTTGGTTTTCCATCGGCTACATTGAGCTCATCCGCGGCGTGCCGTTGATTTCAGTTCTGTTCATGGCGTCGGTCATGCTGCCACTGTTTCTACCGGCGGGAGTTTCCATCGACAAGCTGCTGCGCGCCCAGCTCGCCATGATTCTGTTCGCCGCGGCGTACCTGGCCGAGGTCGTGCGCGGCGGCCTGCAAGCAATACCGCGCCAACAAGAGGAAGCCGCGCTAGCCCTCGGCCATGGCTATTGGCAGCGCATCTGGTACGTCACCCTGCCCCAAGCACTACGCATCGCGATCCCACCGTTGGTGAACACCTTTATCGGGTTTTTCAAGGATACATCGCTGGTCGTCATCATTGGCCTGTTCGATTTTCTGACGACCATCAAAATAGCGCTCACCGAGCCCCGCTGGACCGGCTTCGGCGTCGAGGCCTATATGTTCGCCGCCCTCGGCTACTTTTTTTTCTGCTATCCGATGTCGCGCTACAGCCAGAGACTCGAGCGCAAAGCCGCCCCAGGCAGAGGGATTTCCACGACGACAGAATTTTGAACAGGCGCTAGAATCTGCGAAGAATAGGCCGCGCGCAAGGTCTTAGGAGCGCTCACGCCGGTGCAGGTACATTTTGACCCAGTAGTCGTAGAGCGAAGCGACGGTATGCTTCTCCGTAGTTTTTTGCTTTAGCGCGGATTCGTAGTCGATCGCGATATCGTGACCTTCCATTGTCACACCAAGCAGCCGCCCTTGCTTCTGGTTGACAAAGGCTCCGACAGCCCGAAGCATTTGCGAAAGCGCACCGGGATCGGGTCTTCCTCCACTGGCTATTCGTTTCGACTTTCCCTCAGAATCCATCCGGGCAATATCATCGTATGAATAGCGAAATTCAACAATTTTTGACGCGGGTTGCGGCGCTGGAGAAGCGTCGACTTTTTTGCGGCGGAATAGATCCCATACCGAAGGAACTGTCGAATCAACTGGCGGCGGGTGCCTTTCTTCGCGCTTTTGGGCTCTGATTAAGATTTGCTCGTTTTCGATCCTGAGCGTGAACGACTCGATCTGAAGCGGCTCAAGCGCTGCGCCTATCGGTCGCAACAATTGGGAAAAATTGAATTCGGTAGCCATCGAGCCTCCCTGTTAATAGCGAAAGCTTGGCACGATGGACTTGAAGATCGAGATGTGGTTGGTTCCGTTCCCGACCGTGCCCTAAACTGCTTATACATTTGGCGTTAAGAATTGTAAAGCCTGAGCAAATTAGCGGCCCCGGCAGTCTTTCGAGGTCGGGACTATGGCATGCCCCATGAGCTTCCAGCCCTACTGTGTGCCGCGGTTCGCAGTCACTTTCCAAAGGGATCCGTCGCAAGGTAGGACTTCTACGGCTCGACCAATTTGGGAATGAGGACAACGATTGACGGCTGCCACGCATAATCGACGCACTCGGTAAATCAATTGGGAAGATTAAGCAACGACCATCGAATCGTTTCAACACTTATTGACCAAATATTGGTGTATCGGTACTGTTGGTCGGATTTCGCTTTTCCGGCAGCACAGTTACTTTCGCGTCTGGAGAGAAAACATAATGATTAATTCTATGTTAATCCCGGCACTTGAGGCGGGCACAATTAAATGGAGTTTCCAAAGCAGGCGAGCATCCCCTTTGGCAAATTTAAACAGCGGCGGGGTTAAACCCCCGCCCGCGAAGCGGCTTCGGTTAATTTGGCGCGATCTGATCGCCGTTGTTGTGGTGGCGCTGTCGTCGCTCGCCGAGAGCGCATCAGCGGCTGAGCTCCGGCCGGCGACGGCTCAAGAATGGGATGCTCTGGTAAAGCGCGCTGAAGATGAAGGTGAGGTCGCAATTTACGCCACCGACTCGATCGGCAATGCGCAAATGATATGGTCGGCGTTTCAGAAACGTTATCCCAAGATCAAGCTCGTCGGCACCTCCGTGGGGCGCGGCAGCGATCTATTCCCGAAACTTTTCAGCGAGCGGCGCGCCGGCAAGTTTCTCGCCGATGTCTTCCTCGCCGGGCCGACGGCGATTCACCTCAATCTCTATCCCACCAAAGTCATCGAGCCTCTCCCGCCGGTGCTGGTTCATCCCGGTGTCACCGATCTGTCCAAGTGGTGGATGGGTAAGCACCATTACGTCGATGCCGAGGGCCAGTACAACTTTATGTACGAAAGCTCTTTGTATGGGCCGCCGCTATCGTTCAATACCAGCGTGATCAACGAAAAGGATATCAAATCGGCGTGGGACCTCGTCCAGCCCCAATGGAAGGGAAAGTATGCGGTGCTGCAAATAGGTCCGACCCAGGGCTCCACCGCGCTCGCTTACGTCTTTCATCATCCGCAGCTTGGGCCGAAGTTCATCGAACGGATCTACCGCGACATGGAGCCGACGTTTTTCCGCGATCTAAGACAGGGAACCGATTGGCTATCGGGGGGAAAATTTCCGATCTGCTTTCTTTGCCGGAGAATCGACCGCGCGGCAATGCAGGGCCTGCCGGTTATGGAACTAGATCCCTATTCGATCACCGAAAAGCCTGGGATCGGTTCTGGCTCTGGCGCGTTAGTGTTGATCAATCGCCATCCCCACCCCAATGCCGCCAAGGTATTCATCAACTGGTTTCTTTCTCTGGAAGGCCAGATCGCTTTCCGTCAAGCGAACAGCGACGAGTTGAGAGTCGGCTCGATGCGCGAGGATCTGCCGCAGGAGATTTTGCCACCGCTGGCAAGAAGACGAAAAGATCGAGACTATCTGTTAATTAACCGGGCCGAGTGGATGGATTTCAAGCCGATTCAAGCGTTGCTCGATCAGCTGAAAAAGACCAAGTAGCCGATCGGTCACTGAAGCTGGTAATAATAAGCCGAGAAGAAAGTCGTGCCCGATGCAATTGCCTAAGTTTTTCCGTTGGTTATAACGGGTGAACTTTGACGGCAGTTTTTTGTGCGCGGGTTGCGTTAGCGAAAGCTTCTCACCGGTCGCCTGGTTCGTTTGGTCTTCCAGAACAGCCGTAGAGCAGCGATCGCGCAAATGGGACCGACAACGATGACTAACAACAATGTGACTATCTCCTGATACATATCGATCACCTCGGCTGGTGTTACTGAGCAACAGCGATGCCAAAAACCAACACTAGAATATCCGAGAACTTACTAGAATTCCTCTTTGTGTCAAACTGTGACAAGTCACGGTCCGAATGTCAGAATTGACAATCGGCAGGGAGCATTTTACGCGCGAGACTGGGAATCGAAGCCGAGATCAGTTATCGAAATGCTCTGGCCGCACCGCCGATCGGCGGTTTTTCTTCTCGCCCTGACGATGCTTGTCATCGAGCATGCGCAATTTAGCGCGCCGCGAGCGCTTGCGCTTCTGGCGGCGGATCTTCTCGATCCTCTGCTGTTCAGCTGATTTACCCGCGCTAATCTTCGCCTCGATCTTATCGAGCAGAATCCGCCGCGCCAAAAAGCGATTAAGCCCCTGGGATCGCTCCTGCTGGCACTTCACCCGGATGCCGGTGGGCCGATGATGGAGCATTACACAGGATGAAATTTTATTGACGTTTTGGCCGCCGGCGCCGGACGAGCGGACGAACTGCTCGTCGATATCTTGCTCGCGGACGCCAAGAGCCAGCATCCGCTCGGCAAGTTGTTTCTCTTTATCGGCCGATACGGGAAATCTGGAGTGCGCCATCATCGCGCCATTAAATCTTTCAACTTCAATTGCGCCAAGCCCTAGATCCCATAAAACCGTTTCGGATTATCAAAGAGAATTTTTCGCTTTACCTCGGCCGTGAGATGATCCATCGCCTTGAAGCGGGCGATGGCGTTGAGCTCGCTGGAGGTATCGCCGTGGCCGTAGTCCGTGCCGATGACGAGATTCTCCTCGCCGGCATAGGAAATAACATAGGGAAAATCGTCGTCGCTCTGAGTCGACACGTAAATGTTGTATTCGCGCAAACAGTCTTTGGAAACCGGACGAGCGCTGCCGAGAGAGCGGCGCATCGCCTCGTGAATCACCCAAGGCACCCATTGACTCGACACCTCGATGAAGCCCCAGCGCAGCTCGGGAAAGACGCGCGGGATCTCGCTCATGATCAACGCGTAGCAAGACGTGACCGTCGGCACGCGAAAAGTTGAGAAGCCACCGCCGGCTTCGTTGGTCATCAACTTGAACAGATCGGGGCTGCCGTTGGCCAGATGGACCGTGATCGGCAGGTCGAGGCGCTCGGCCGATTCGTATATCGGATAGTAAATCGGATCTGTCATCATCCGCTCCCGTTCGAACGGCCTCATGCAGACGCCGACCGCGCCATGCTCCTTGGCGAATTGAATCTGCGCTACCGCTTCGGCTGGCGTCAATGCCGGCACCACGCAGGTCCAGCGCAAACGATTTTCGCCGAGTTTCCAGACATCCGCCAGCCAGCGGTTCCAGGCCCAACTGAGAGCGATCTCGGCGTCCGGCCGTCCTGTCAGGGGGGTGATCCACAGCGAGTTAAACAATACCTGAACGTCGATGCCGAGCTCGTCCATGTGCGTCAAGCGCTGTGTGACATCGGACATCTCGCGGGCCTCGACCGGCGTCGCCACTTCCCGGCCGAATCTCTTTAAATGCTCCGCCGACTGCTGCTCATCCGGAGAAGGAAACTTATTGCCGATGTTCTCGCCGTCGAGCACCCAAATTTGGCGCTTCGGATTCTCCGGCGATGTCATCAGTGTCGGGCGGTATTTCTCATCCGCCGGGTCGAGATAATCCCACACCCGCTCGGTCTCCACCACATGGGCATCCGCGTCGATAACTTGGTTTTTGAAAGTCGCCATCGGCATCGTTCCTCTCGCCAAAAATTATTATCTGACCACGTCTCCACTGTCTAGCGCCAGGCAAGCCCCGGTACCGAACGACACTCGGCCCCAATTCGACGGGTTCTGAATTCGTCGACTGGAAGTCGACTTGCCGTCCGTCATTTCCGCCTTATCGTCACCCCGGTGATAAGCGGGGTCCATCCCATTCCATAACCTGGATACCGCTTTCCAACGGTATGACGGAAGCTGTCCGTCACGTGGATGCCGGTCTTCAGCGGCATGACGGACTTTCACCTCACGTCAACGCGAGGGATTTCAAACATCCATCACCCGGGAAATCAAATCCGTCTCAAATTTTGCTCCACCCTGTCGAATTCCCCCTCGGCACCAGCTATAAAAGTGCCTGCCTCGTCCAACGTTCCGCGCTCATAGGTCGGCGGTACCCAAGATCGGCTTCACTTTTTCAATGAACGAGTTCGCCAATTTGAAGCAACAGCTCCCTGGGATACTCAGGGCGCTCCTCGTCGGTATCCCGGCTGGCTATCTTTGCGCCTGGCTGCACATGCCGATCCCGTGGATGATCGGCCCGATGGTCGGAGTGGCGGCATTGAATTTACTCGGCGTGCGCATGGCCTCGCCCCCCTATGCACGGCAGGTGGGCCAGGTGATTCTCGGCTCGGCGGTCTCGCTCTACTTCACGCCGCCTGTGGTCGCCGCCCTGGCCGGCAACTTACCGGCAATCTTGGCGGCAACGGTATCGGTCTTCGTGGTCGGCATCTTTGGTGCGTTGACGTTGAGCCGAGCCTCCGGCGTCGATGGAAAATCGACCTTCTTCGCCTCGATCCCCGGCGGCGCCATGGCTATGGCGGTACTCGCGGATCGTTATGGCGCCGAGATCGCGCCGGTTGCGGTGGCGCATAGCCTGCGCGTTTCCATCGTCGTCATCGCGATTCCGTTTGGACTCACCTACGGAGGATTTCCCCTGGAAGCGAGTGCGTACAGACCGACTGTGCCTCTCGATTTTTCGATACTGGCGCTCTGGCTGCTCGTCGGCGCTATGTTGGGCGAAATCTCCGAGAGATTTCATCTGCAAAACGGCTGGCTGCTGACGCCGATTTTTTTTGGCGCCGCGCTGACGATGAGCGGGGTCCAACTCTCGGCCGTGCCGAAGGAGCTGACTGATTTCGCCCAGCTCATGTTCGGCCTCGTATTGGGCGCGCGTTACGAACGCGCTTTCTTCGCGCGTTACAAGCTGTTCATCCCCTTCGCGCTGCTCAACTCATTTTTCATCTTAGTCGCTTCGGCGGCAGCCGGCGCCGGGTTGGCTTGGCTCTTCGACTTACCCATAGCGACGATGATCATCGCTACGTCTCCCGGCGGATTGGCCGAGATGACCATCTTGGCGCAGGCGCTGCATATCAGCGTGCCGCTGGTGGTCGCCTTCCATTTCTTCCGGGTAGTGGTGGTCAACATGGGAACGCAATATATCTACCTGAGCACCGCATGGATGTGGCGTGGCAACCGCGGCGAAAAATTGCATTAGGCGCGTGTAGAAACCGGCGCACGCCGCATGGCGATAGTTTTTGATAGCGTAAATTTCGCTAGCGTTGTATCATTTGTTTCATCGGGGAAACGACAAGCTACCATCGGCTCCAAAACAGGGCGGGACGATATGACGCACAAACAATTGTTGGCTCGGGTGCGGGTCGATCCACAGATTTGCGCCGGGCGGCCCTATATCTGCGGCACGCGCATCTACATCGCCATCGTGCTCGACGCTTTGATGGAAGGGTTCACGCCAGAGGAGATCATAGATCACTACCCGTGCCTGGACCTCGACGACGTCCACGCTGCCGTGGCTTACGCCAGCCAGTTAGCCCAAGACAATGGCGGCTTGGCCGTCCTCGGCCGCAATCAGGATAGTGCGTTCCAGCTCCGCTGACTCGAACTTCGTTAGCTTCAACTCGATACCCGAAACTTGAAACATCTTATCTAAGTCGGCCACCCATGTTGCGACAGATCGATCAGGTTGCCGTCGGGATCGGCAACGCGGTACTCGGCCTCGCGATTTGGCGGCCGTTTCTGAATATCGGAGGCGGCGCCGAGATCCTTACAAACCGATTTCAGCTTTTCGATATCGTCGACCTCGATGCCAAAATGGTAAAGCCCCACTTTGTACTGCGGCCGCTTCTGGATGATCGCCAAGTTGAGATAGCCGTCGGTTAGGTAGATCGCCGGCCCAACCCCGTCGATGACTTTCATGCCGAAAGCTTCGGTATAGAACTTCACCAATTTCTCGCGATCTTCCGAAACGATCGCCAAGTGACGTATGCGCGCCATAATTCCTCACTCCTCTCCGGTTTGAATTAAACGTATTTGGTTATTCGGGGTTTCCTGTGAAGAAAAATTCACCACAGAGGCACGGAGTTCGCAGAGTTCGGAGAATTTCCTAATCAAAGACTCTTTACTCCGCGCCCGGAGTCTGTCCTGAGCGACGTCGAAGGGCGCCTCGGCGGTGCAATCTTCGAGCCGTGCTTCACAGGAAAGCCTGAAGACCCAGTTTTTTAATCAGTCTGATTCGATCCACGCCTTGTCCGGATGACGCTCGATAATCTCACGAATCAACTGCTCCAAAGGTCCGTGGGCCTCCGAGCCGTCCAATTTGACGCCGCGGTCGTGAGCACCGACCAGTAAGTTAATCTGGCCCGCGTGATCGGTAATCTCGATAAACGAGTTCGTGCCGAACAACACTTGCACCCGCCTGTAACCGCTCGATCGGTCGCCTTCGACAACCACCGCCCTGATCTTTGCCATGCCAACCTCTCGTTACCAATGAGCTTCTAAACGCACCGCACTCAACAGCCGGTATGACTCGCGCCAAGATCCGAATCGTTTTTCTTCTTACCTTTGCGCCTTGGCGTCTTTGCGGGAGATCTTCCGAATCCGACTCTTCTCTTTTCTCTACTCCATGTGCCGTTTAATCGACTCGCGCTGAAAAACACCCACCCTAGCGCGGTTTGATCCCCAACTCTTTTTGCACGTCGCGAATGATACCGAAGTCCGCCACTTCCGTAAGCGCCACCGGACGCTCGATCTTCAACGCTTCCCTGCCCTGGTCAATGACGAGTTTGAGACCGGCATCGGGCATGCCGCCGTCTTCGCTGAAAATCTTCCAGGTCGAATCGTAGGTCGCCACGGCGCTCTCGCGATCGACTTTAATCCACTCCATCATGGTCTGAATCGTGCCGTCGCGATTGGCCCGGACAAAGCGATTGGCGCGCAGCAAAGCCTTGGTCATCCTTTTGACTTCGTCGGGTTTCTCTTTCAATTTTCTCAAGTTGGTTCCCAAGCCCGTGAACGGCATCTTGTAGAGCTCGTGAAAGCGCGACAAGACGCGCAAGCCGCTGCGCTGCGCCTCCGTGTCTGTCGGCGGCGAGAGCACGGCGACATCGACGATGCCTTCCTTCAACGCCGCGTAGCGCGCCCGCTCAGTGCCCAGCTGAATAATTTTTAGTTCCTTTTCCGCATCGACGCCGCCCTGTTTCATCATCATGCGCGCCGCGACGTCCGATGTCGCGCCGTAAGTACTGACGGCCAACGTCTTTCCTTTTAAGTCTCGAATGGATTTGAATTCGGGCCGCGCGATCAAGAGGTGCGTCGAGCTGTCCATATAACTGGCGACGACTTTCATCGGCATACCGCGCAGTGCGCCGCGCACGACGGATGCGAACACCATGGTGTAATCGATATCGCCCGTGCTGAGCGCGGTTACAGAAACATTGGCATTCATGCGGATCAACTCGACGTCCAACCCTTCGTCCTTAAACATGCCCCGCTTGAGCGCCGCCCCGGAGGTTAAAAACGAAACATCGACGGCGGATATCGACAGCCGCACCTTATCAGCTGCCTCGACCCCCGCCGCCAAAATGAATAACCATAAAACCATGTTCACTAAAAGTTTCATCCAATCCCCTCTCGCCTTATCCCTGCCTGCTTACGCCTTAGGCACTCATCCTTTACGCCTCACCGAATCACTTTCTGTGCCCGCACCAGCGCGTTGGGCGGGATCGTCACGCCGATTTGCTCGGCGGTCTTGAGATTGATCACGAGTTCAAATTTCATCAGCTGTTCTACGGGTAAGTCGGTGGGCTTTCTTCCCTTCAATATCTTGTCGACATAAATGTTGGCTGACCATTGAGAATTCCATGTCGAGATTGAAATAGCAGAAGAACCCGCCGCTCGGCAACTAAACTTGACGAGGTGTGGACATTTACTCCGCCTTGAAGTAATAGGCGCTTAACCCAATTGTAAAAGGCAAACGTCAATCAGTCGAAACGACGCGCCCGCAAATGTCGACCGCACCCCGCCACCGGAGCGACGCGCGTGAAAGCGGGAGGAATACGACGATGTCCCATCTTTACGTGGCAACCAATGGACTGTCGGTGTGGAGCAGCGCCGACCTCGGCGAAACACTCCTTCGTATGTCGACCGGCTCGGGCATGTACAGCGGCAGCCAGGTTTGGGCGCTGGCGCCCCACCCATCGTTACCTGATGTGCTGCTCGCCGGCACGAACACCGGACTCTACCGGCTGGACCAGGAGGAAGAGAACTGGTCCCATATAGAGTCGCCGATGGACGATGCGATGCTGGTCACCGCGCTCGCCTATGCGCCCGACAACCCCGAGATTATTCTTGCCGGGACCCAGCCGGCCGGGCTCTACCGCACCAACGACGGCGGCAAGAACTGGCGAAAGCTAGACGTGCCCATAAAGCCATACGCGCTGACCGGCTACTATCTGGGCGATAAGCCGTTTCCGGAAGGCCATCCCGGCGCCTACGGCCGGAGACATTGGACGCGGGTCACGCAGATCTTGTTCGATCCCGCGGATTCGACCGTCGTTTGGGCTGGGGTAGAAATCGACGGCGCATGGCGCAGCCTCGACGGCGGCGAGCGTTGGCAAAGATGCTCCGACGGCATGAAGTCACAGGACATTCACGGATTTGCTGCATTGCGCGTCGGTGGCCGCGTGCTCTTCGCAACCACCGACGCCGGACTGCATGTGAGTCGAGACGACGGGGCAAGCTGGGCGATGCAACCGATCGACTCAGCGTGGCAATATACCCGCTCGATCGTCGAGCGCCCCGACAAGACCGGCGTGATGTTCATGACCAACGGCAACGGGCCGCCCGGTACCGCCGGGCGACTGTTCCGCAGCCGCAACTACGGCGCCAATTGGCAGGACGTACACCTTCCGAGCGAGGCCGAAAGCTCGGTCTATTTCCTCGCCGTCAATCCGGCGGACCCGAATCTTATCTATGCCGCCGCCACTCTGGGCCAGATCTGGCGCAGCGCCGACGGCGGCGAGAGCTGGACCTCGATTAAGCGCCGCCTCGGTGAAATCCGCGCCCTGGCGTGGTTGCCTGAGTGAAGTCCCTTGGATTCGGATGTTTCTCCCGCCAAGGCGCAAAGACGCCAAATTCGGAATAAATTTTCTTAAAACCTTTGCGCCTTAGCGCCTTTGCGGGAGACATTCCGAGATTCGATTGTGGCTATGCCGAGCGAGGCTTCACGTCCGGGTTGGCAAGTCTCAGCTTCTCGCCCTTTTCATAAGCGACGATCTGCTCGAAGACTTCGGAGAAGTAGAGCTCGAAATTGTCCCACTCGGCCCAGCCGATATGGGGCACGCACAGGGCATTCGGCATCTTGAGTAGCGGGTGATTGCCGTCGATGACAGGCTCTTGGTCGTAGACGTCCAGTGCGGCGAATCCGGGCCGGCCCTTTTGCAATGCCTCGACCAGGGCACCGGGCTGAATCAGCTCGGCGCGCGCGGTGTTCACGATGAGCGCCGTCGGTTTCATGCGCGCAAGATCGTCCGGCCCGATGATGCCGCGTGTCTCCTGAACGAGACGTAAGTGCAGGGACAATACGTCCGAGCTTTCGAACAATTCCTGCTTGGCTTTGGTGGTGCGGAAGCCGGCCGCGCGAGCCCGTTCCAGCGACCCTTCACGGCCCCAGACCAAAACGTTCATCGCCAAGCCCCGACCGGCTTCGGCAACCAAAGCGCCGATTGCGCCGAGCCCAAAAATCCCGAGCGTCGATCCGCGCAGCCGGTGGGACAAGGTGCAGGGCCAGTCGCCCCGCTTCATGCGCTCCGCCTCCAAGGCAACGTTTCGCCGCGAGGCGAGGATGAGCGCGACGGTGAGCTCCGCCGGCGCCTCAGGCGAGTTGCTCTTGCCGGTGGCGACCATGACGCCGTGCTCCGTGCACGCGGCGTAGTCGATCATCCGCGAGCTGCGACCCACTAGCGCGATCAGCCTGAGCTTCGGCAAGCGCTCGATCAGCGAACGGCGAAACTCGGTACGCTCGCGAATCGATACGACAACGTCGGCATCGCACAGGCGGTCGGCCAGCTGATCGAGAGATTTCGCCGGCTCGCGATAGCGCGTCACCTCGTGATGGCGAATGAGCGAGTAGCAATGGAGCCGATCGACCATGTCTTGATAGTCGTCGGGAATCACGATCTTCATGGTGTGCTTCCTGAGCGAGCACGGTTTCGGTGCCGATTGCCAAACCGACGCATTACTGTTCCCCCGCGTGAAAAAAGCTGGCTTTCCTGGGTTTACCAAGAAGGAGTATTTACCTCAAAGGCACAGAATTCGCCGTATTTTTTAATCAAAAACTCTTAAACTCTGTGCCCTGCGCACCCCCGCGGTGCACTCTCCAAGCCCGGCTTCACACGGCTGCCTGAAGAACCAACGAACTGCTTGAGCACTTTGCGCGGCTTATAGATCCAACGTATTCGGTGCGAAGAGCCCTTCATAGGTCAATTTGTTTTCAGCTAAGCCTTGCTCGTAGAGATAGCCCATCAAAGTTTCAACGACGTGGCGATTCTTCTCGAAACCATACGGCCAGGGATCATCGCCGAGGATCTGCTGCTGCTCATCCACCGGGCCGCGGAACCAGGCCAGGCTGATTTTGTAAGGCGACAAGTCTTTCAAGCGCGCGTAAGCGTCTTCTTTTGCGCGTTGAAAGCCCTTGAACAAACTGCGCGCGATCCACGGGTGCGCGTCCCACACTTCTTGGCGCAAAGCGACCGAGTGCATGATCGGAAAGATACCGGTTTTTTTGTAATACTCGGCTTCGACTTTTGGCGCGTCTTCGAATAAACGCCGCACATGCGGCGGCGGATTGAACAGCGAAGGGAACAGACTGGGGATCATGATCGCGTCGAGCTCGCCGTCGAAAAGCATTTGATCTGGCTTCTTGTCCGGCGTCAGATGGGTGACTTTGTAGCGCTTGGGCAGTTCCATCTCCATGCGCGAGTGCGGCACCCAAGTGAACCACTCGATGTCGTCGAGGTTGACGCCGTACTCATGCTGCAAGGTGCCGCGTATCCACACCGTCGCGGTTTGCTGAAACTCGGCCAAGCCGATGCGCTTGCCCGCTAGATCTTTCGGCTCACGAATGCCGCTCTCGGTGTTGATGAAAATGTAGGAATGGCGAAACGCCCGCGCCGGAAACACCGGTATCGCGGTCAGTGGCTTACCGATGCTGCGAGCAATGATGTACGACGACAAGGAAATCTCCGACGCGTCGAAGTCGTAGTAGTTCAACATGCGCGTCCAGATCTCCAGATGGGGCAGCACCAGCCAGTTAAGCTCGATCCCCTCCGGCTTCACCGAACCGTCGATCAACGGATGCGTCCGATCATAATCGCCGCAGGCAAGTGTTAGTTGTAATGCCATATGAAACCTTTCCACTCCCCACTAAGACACGAAGAGCACTCGGAAGGGAATCAACCGCAAAGGGCACAAAGAACACATAGGGCGCGAAGCGCGCCAGAAAAAACCGTTACGTTCTCTGCGTTCTTTGCGGTTAATGCTCCAAATCCGAATGTTTTCTACTTTGTGAACTTTGTGCTCTTTGTGGTTAAAAATTTTTATTTCTTCTTTGCGGTCTTTGCGGCCAATCCTCTTCGTTCCGTTCTTACGAAAGTTTCTCGGCCCACTTTCCAAGAATCCGCTCGCGCAACTCCCGACTCGAGCGTGACACTTGCGGGAAAGTGTCTTTCCACTCATAAGGTCGCGTCGCGTCGATGATCGCGCGCGAGTTAAAGCCTTTTTGCTCCTTGGGAACGATCGGGTCGAGCGGGCCGCTCCAGCAGCGGCGCAGGATTTCGATATCCTGCACCGGGTCTGAGCGCGTGCACACCGCCCAGAGAACCTCGTTTAGGTTGGTCGGATCGATGTCGTCGTCGACGACGACGGTATAGCGGCCCAAGTAGGCCGCTGCGTGGCACTCGGTGGCGATCAAAGCGGCTTGGCGCGCGTGACCCGGATAGCGCTGCTTGATCGACACGACTAAAAACAAATATGCCGCACCCGCCGCCTCGTGATACCACACCCCACGCACGTCCGGCACGCCGGCCGCTTCCAGATCGTCCCACACCAGGGCAGCCTTGAGCGGCGCGCGCCACTTGCGTGTATAGCCCAAGAGAATCGGATCATTCCGATGCATGACGTTGTGGATTTTCACGATTGGCTCGGGGCGCGACGAGCTGCCGTAGTAACCGGTCCATTCGCCGAACGGCCCTTCGATTTTCTCCGGCCCAGGTACGCACTCGCCTTCCAAGACAATTTCCGCCGTCGCCGGAATTGGCAAGCCGGTGAATTCGCCTTTGATCACGTCAACCGGCTCGCCCTGAATGGCGCCGATAAAATCGTACTCGCACACGCCGTAGGGAACTTCGAGCGCGCCGGCGAGAAAGATCAGCGGATCATGCCCCACCGAGATCGCGACTTTGAACGGCTCGCCGCGGGCAAAAGCCTTATCCCGATGAATCCGCCCATGGCGTCCCGGCGCGATGTAAAAACCGACGGTGTTCTCATCGTGGATCATCACCCGCGCCGTGCCGAGATTGGTCCAGCCCTCTTCGGGGTCATGGGTGATGTTTACGCTGCCGGTGCCGATATATCGCCCGCCGTCGAGCTCGAACCAGCGCGGCGTCGGGAACTTGAGAATGTTCACATCCTTGCCGCGCTGAATGTTCTCTAGCACCGGCCCGTCGCGCACCACACGCGGCGGAACATGTTTCAAAGCCTTCGAGCGCTGGCGCCACTCGGAGACGAATTCCATCGAGGTCAGATTTTGCGCCATGCCCAGGCTTAGGCCCAAGCGTTTGGTCGAGCCGAGCGAGTTGACCAACACGCGATAGCCCTTGGGATATCCTTTGACCGAATCGAACAGCACCGCCGGCGAGCTGCCCCGTTCGTTGACGATGTCGGCAACGCCGCCGATCTCCAAATCCCAATCCGCGCCGTCGATATTTCGGATCTCGCCGATAGCTTCAGCTTCCCTTAACCAGCTTCTTAAACCGTCGGGTTGTTTCATAATTTCGCCACAAATTCCGTTCCAGCCGCGTTCGGCAACCTTTTATGTAAATATCGCGGATACTAGCAATGAGATCGCCGGCATCACGAGTAGGTCGTTCATCGCCCTTTGATCCCCAACTCGCGTTGCGCTTCGCGTAGCGGACTGAGATCGGCGACTTCGCTGGCGAGAATCAGGCGGGTGATTTTCGCGTCCTTGGCGGCGCTCTCGATCACCGACTGAAGGCCGTCGTCCGGTATGCTGCCATCGGCGTTGAAAACCTTCACCACCGAGTCGTACGACGTGGCCGCATTCTCTTTCGACGTGCGTCCCCAGTCCATAAGCACTTGGATCGCGCCGTCGCGATTGCTTCGAATAAAGCGGTTCGCTTTAACCAGCGCCTTGATAACCCTTTTAACCTCGTCGGGCTTTTCATTTAGTTTTTTCAAGTTCGCGCCCAAGCCGACGAACGGAAACTTGAAAAGCTCGTAGGCGCGCGCCAACACCTGAAAACCGAGCTTTCGTCCCTCGACATCCGCCGGCGGGGATATCACGATCACGTCGACGATGCCTTCCTTGAGGGCGGAAAATCTCGCCTGGTCCGCGCCCAGCGCGATTATCTTCATTTCCTTCTCCGGATCGACCCCGGAATATTTAAGCATCATGCGCGCCGACACGTCCGCGGTCGCACCGAACGAGCTGACGCCGAGAGTTTTGCCTTTAAGCTCCTTTACGGATTTGTATTCCGAGCGCGCCACCAGCATCTGTGTTGGGCTGTCGAGAAAGCTCGCGACGACGCGCACGGGCAAGCCACGGATCGCCGCCCGCACGACTGAGCCGAAGATGGTCGTGTAATCGATATCGCCGGTCGCCAGCGCCGTGATCGAGACATTGGCATTCATCCGAATGATCTCGGGCTCGATGCCTTCCTCCCTAAAAAATCCCCGCTTTAACGCAACCGCCGGAGTCAAAAATGCCGCATCCAAGCTCGACACAGAGACTCGCACTTTGTCAGCACCGTAGCTGCCTGCGCAAAAGCTCACCACGCCAAGAAACAGAACGACCAACTGCAACCTCACTAACCTCGTTCGCTTCATTTCGGTTTGATCCCTTTTTGTTTTGCCTTTTTAATTTTTACTTTTGCCTTATCTGATGACCTTGTCCGCTCTGACCAGCACGTTGGGTGGGATCGTCAGACCGATCTGCTTCGCGGCCTTGAGGTTGATCACGAACTCGAACTTGATCGGCTGCTCCACGGGCAGGTCCGCGGGCTTTCTGCCTTTCAAAATCTTGTCCACATAGGTAGCGGCACGCCGGTCCAAGTCGTTGTAGTTCACGCCGTAGGCGATAAGCCCCCCGGCTTCGACGAAGTCTGACCTGTCGAACATGACCGGGAGCCGGCTCTTTACCGCAAATTCGACAATCTCTGTTCGGTGAGCATTTGCGACGCCGCCCGCCACCATCAAAAGGACTGCGTCAGCCCGCCCCTTGCCTGCCGCTCGGAATGCGGTCTCAATATCCTTAGGATCTAGTACGTCCACGTATTGAAGCTTAATTCCGAACGCCTTTGCGGCGAGCTCCACCTCTTTTAACGATTGCGCGTTACCCGGCTGGGTTGAAGTCCCGAAGACGGCCACGCGGGATATTTTGGGAACAGTCTCCTTCAAAAGCTCCAGTCTTTTGCCGCTTAGCTCAGGGGTAAGCGTGGATAATCCAGTAATGTTGCCGCCAGGACGCGCAAGGCTGGCGACGAACCCGTTGGCAACTGGATCGGGATCCGACGCCATGACAATGGGAATTGAAGTCGTCGCTTCCTTGGCGGCACGGGTCGGTAACGGACCAGCCGTGACGATAACGTCTACCTTGAGGCGCACTAGCTCGGCCGCAAGCGCGGGGAGGCGATCGAGTTTTCCCTCAGCAGATCGCCACTCAATGACAATGTTTTTCCCCTCCACGTATTCAAGCTCGCGTAGACCCTGCCGAAACGCCTCGCGGCGGGCCGAGTGAGCGGCAGGGGGGATACCATATAGGTTTCCTATCCGCGGGATTTTCGTTGGTTGCTGCGCCTCGGCGGGGAAGCAAAGCGCAAAGAGCACAGCGCTAAGCGCAAGGCGTAAAACTATTTTACGCATGATTTTTTTCTCCTCGCTTTTGCTGACGCTTGATCTCTGACTTCCGTCACTTGATCACCTCCGGCCGGCCCTTACGGTTTTTCCCTTTTCGCCTGACTCTCCTGCGCCGCTTCGAGAATCGATTGCGCGATCGCGCCATAGGCGCCGCAGCGGCAGATGTTGCCGCTCAGCCACTCGGCGATTTGCTCGCGCGTGGGATTCGGATTCTCCATCAGCAATGCCTTAGCTGCCATGATCTGCCCCGGTGTGCAGTAACCGCACTGCGCGCCGATATTGCGGATAAACGCCTCTTGCAGCGGATCGAGCACGCCGTCTTGCGCCACGCCTTCGATAGTCAGCACAGCTTTGTCGTTGGCTTCAAACGCCAAAAAATTGCACGAGCTCACCGCGCGATTGTCGACCAAGACCGTACACGCACCGCAGACTTCCGACTCGCAGGAGCGTTTGGTGCCGGTGAGATGCAAGCGATTGCGGAGAAACTCAAGCAAGGTTTCTTCGATTGGCACAATTCCAGACCAAGCTTCGCCATTGACGGTGAGTGACAAATGCAAATGAGATAGTACGTTCATCGTAAATCTACCGGCATTCCTTCGTTCGTCATTCCCGTGAAAACGGGAATCCAGACTCCCATCCCCTCCTGGATTCCGGGTCGCCCCCCGGCCTTCGCCGGGGTCGCCCGGAATGACGTTCGAATTATGTTGCGCACTTTGGTTCTAGCACACTAGCGCCCCGCGTTCCCTTGGCTTGCCTGTTCCAGCGCATCGCCGAGCATGACGCCAGCCATGTACAGTTTGTAGTCAGCGCTGCCCAGCAAATCGTCCACCGGCTGAAGCAAATCGCGCAAATACCTTTTCCCCGCCGCGAGAATCCGTTTTGCGTCGCTCAAACTCACGCCACTAACCTTAGTTTCAAGTTCCGTCAGCCGCTGCGCCTTCGGTCCAACGCAGCCGACGGCCAGTCGAGCTTCCTCAATTATTCCGTTGGTGATTCGTGCGGCCACCGCCACGCCGAGCGTCGGGCGCTGATAGCGATGCAGCCGCTGATACGCAGTTCTCATCCCTTCCGGTAGGGACGGAATCTCGACGTCTAGCAGCAAATCCCCTGATTCAAGCGCCGTCGCATACATGTCGACGAAAAACTCATCGAGCGCCAACCGCCGTTCGCCTTTGGCATTGCCGATCGTCACCGATGCGTTGTGAACGAGCAGCACCGTGCCCGGATCGGAGTGGGGATCGTTGAACGCGAGATTGCCGCCGAGTGTGCCCTGATTACGCACACGTATATTGGCGACCTGCGATTCGGCGTAAGCGAAAGCCAGCGCGCGTTCGCGAATCGCCGTATTCTTCGCCAATTCCTGATGGGTCAAGCAAGCGCCGACATGGAGCGCTCCGTTGTGTGAATCCAAGCGGCGTAGCCGGTCGATCTGTTTCACATCGATCAAAACTTCCGCGTCGATCAGTCGGTTGCGCAGCAGCAACAACAGCTCGGCGCCCCCGGCGTAAAGCTTTGCCTTATCGCCAAACTCCGCCAGCGCCCGGGAAGCCTCTTGAACCGTAGTTGGCTGAATGAGTTTCAACGAACTTAGCATGGCATTACAATCCAAAATGCTAATATTACTGTGTCATTAATGTTGATTCCATCTGCCGCAGCTGGGGCATCGATCGAGTTGTCGGATGATGATGTTGGAGGCGAGCAGACAACGCAGGGTCGCGATGGAA
>Ga0208454_1000059_pt1 | contig 81340 bp, 76 predicted proteins | sample EasRivMeERMZT100_FD_187530 | JGI IMG/M metagenome (GOLD analysis project Ga0208454, IMG submission 187530) | Soil microbial communities from meander-bound floodplain in the East River, Colorado, USA - East River MetaG ERMZT100 (SPAdes) (version 2) | ecosystem: Environmental > Terrestrial > Soil...
GCTACGGCCCGACGTCTTCGCGCTTCTAATTGTTGAGAGGTCCCATGGGGTCGCATGCCCCATAGCATAAAGGATTCTTGAATGGATATCCATTATTTATACGAGAGTCAATAAGAAATACGCTTGATCGTTCCAGCGCCATCTCACGCGCGGTTCGAGCGAACTGGCGGGCGAAGATGTGTTGACAGGTCTTGTAATCTCACATTGTCGAAATGCAAGATCCGACTCCGTAAACGACCCGGCAAGTTGTGATTCAATGAAGGCCGAAAATAAAGAATAGCAAGAAATCACGTCTGACCCCCGTATTCGCGCGTATTCAAATCTTCGACACGGAGACACAAGCCAGATGATCCAAGCATTGTCACGCCGTTTACGTGTAAGAGACGACGGCACCGGCAGCACCAGGGACACCGACGGCACGTTCGCTGAATTCGAGAGCGAGGACGCGATAGTTCTCCTCGGCGACCCAGGAATGGGAAAGACAACTTTTTTCCGGGAGGCGGCAAAGTTAACATACACTACGGTCCGAAAGTTTTTAATCGAACCTCATGTTCCGATAAGCGAGGCACTTTTCCTGGACGGCCTAGATGAATACAGAACGATTGCAAGCGGCAATGATGCTAGCGCCGAAGTTGCCAAAGCACTATGCGAGCTGAAGAAGCCTAAATACCGGTTATCGTGCCGAGCGGCGGACTGGTTCGGCTCACCGGATCAAGAGGTTCTCAGGGCCGCCAGCGCATCCGGGCGCGTCGTGGTTCTCGAACTCCGTCAACTTACACGCGATGAAATTCTAAATGCTGTTCAGGAGATGGTTCCGGACCCGCCTCTATTTTTAGATGAGGCAGAATCAGCGGGGCTTGGGAAGCTGTTGGGCAACCCTCAAACTCTTGTGCTCGTGGCACGGGCTTGGGGCACCGAAAAGAAACCTCGAAACAAGTTCGAAGCATATGAGATCGGTGTCTCCGAACTGCTCAAGGAGATGAACACTCAGCACGTTCCGCGCGGCGTGACCAGTTCCGATCCCAGCGATCTGCGGAAAGCCGCAGGCGCAGCCGCTTCCACCCTACTTCTCTCTAACTCGGTTGGCATTTCGCGTGCGGAGCCGGCGGACGGCAATGGCTATGTTAAGCTTTCAGTTGTGCCGTACGCGAACAGAAATGACCTTGATGCTGTCTTGAGGCGGCGGCTCTTTATTTCCTCGGAGGTGGATCGGTTTGAACCCGTCCACCGCACCATTGCCGAGTTTTTGGCGGCAGAGGACTTATCTAATCGTATCGAGAACGGCCTTCCGATTGATCGAGTGATGGCGCTGATATGTGGGGTTGATGGAAGACCGGTTTCCTCGCTCCGAGGCATTTTCGCTTGGTTGATGTGCAAGCTTGGACATCTCGCAGAGGGTTACGTCGAGCGCGACCCCTATGGAGTCGCGACGTATGGCGACGCCAGCGTGCTGCCACCAAACGCACAATGCGCAATCTGGGCTGGACTTCGGAAGCTTCGCGACCCATGGTTTCTCACGAACGAGGATGATCGCGGCTCGTTCCGTGGCCTCGCCAATCTCAATACAGCGAAAATCATGCGCGAAATCCTCCAAGACCCAGCGACGGGAGTTCATCTGAAAATTGCCGCCCTCGAAGCGATCGCAAACAGCACAGAAAACTTAGGACTGAACGCAATTATACGAGGCATGGTGTCGGAGAAGAACGACAACGCTTGGATTAGGTCAACTGCGTTGAGGGCCTATGCCAACTCAATCCAAAACGATTGGACACAGTTAAGCGCTCTCGATACTGAACTTGCCCAAGCAACTGATGATCTCAACGTCACTGAAGTGAGAGCAGGACTTCTCCAAGTGACGCGAGCACACGGTAGCTTGCCACGGCGCCTACTCTCGATCATGGAACAAGCTGCTTCAGCCAAGAGGAAAGGGGATATTTTCGGCCGATTTCGTCGACTGCGTGCTCTGCCATCCGACACCGATTTGGACGAGATTCTCGACGGCGCGGCTCGGGTGTTGATACCTAAGAGCGAGGATCGTTTCGAGCGTCGATCGCTCTTCGAGGAGTGGTTGAAACGACGTCTTGAGATCTCTACACCCATCACCCCGGCGCAACTGGCCAGTTGGCTTCGAGATATATGTTTAGGGCGGAACCATCATCCGGAGAAGACACTGGAGTCTCTGAAGGCACGCTTCAAACAGGACCCATCGCTCTTTCAAGAGGTGTTTGAATTGTTAGCGAATGTCGTCCCAGGCCCGCAACGATCCTTCTCGCTCTTTCTCGCTGTTGACCTTTGGAAACTGTTGCCACGAACGGTGTGGCCCGTTTCCCAATGCGAGTTCTTCTTAGCGTTTGCAGAGAAAGAAAATAATTCGGAACGAGCAGCAGATTTCTTCCATATGTATCTATCGTGGTTTCCGAGTGAAGGAGCATCTGTCGCGCTGTCTGAAGCAGGATTTGACTTATTGGACCGCCGACCTGATGTGGCAAACGTGCTTGGGAGTTGGAACATATGCGCTATTGAAAATTGGAGAAATGAACAGTTCGAACGGCGAGAGGAGGAGAGCCGCAAAAGTGCGGCGAACCGCACTCATTACGTTTCGTATTTAACGCCGCGCCTTACTACGATTCGAGAAGGAGGCGAAGAAAACGCATTGGCGTGGGCAGCACCAATCTATCTAGGATTTTTCCATGACAGTGAGGACGTTCCTAGTGCGCGCGAGCGTCTGGTCTCTGTGACTAATGAAGAGATCACAGATGCTCTTATCGACGGAACAGTCCGCTACGTAGAAAAGCCGACCATCCCGAAAAAGGAAGCGGTGATCGAGAGCTGGCGCGCGAACAGCATACCTTACACCCACACTTTATTGAGTTTATCGGTGTTCTTGCGACTTAACGCAGGCAGGACCGTACCCAAGGAAGCGCTTCCGCATTGCATCGCAGCAGCGGTCACTGCCAGTAATGCGGATGACAAAGTGCCCGGTTATAATGAGAGGCTGTTAGCATGGGTGCTTCAGGAAGCAAGTCAAAGTCCAGCACTCGTGAGATCGGTTCTAAAGGAAGTATGGCATTCTACCGCGACGACGAAAATGGGATATCTACCGGGATACTATGAGTTGAAGGATAACCCCGGCTCTCAGCAATTTCTTACTTCTTTGTCAGCCGATGTTCTCAAGGCGGGAATTAATGACGATCACGATACAGTTGGCAGCCTCCTGTCAGTTCTCCTATTCCATGATCGTCACGCCGCCCTGGAAATAGGAGAAGCTGAACTTACCCGAAGTGCGTTGTCAGCGCTGGTTCGTGCTATCTGGATCACCTGCCTTTTCGTGGTTGACCCGATCAAACATTTGGCGTCTTGGAAAACTCTCATATCAGAACCAGACGAAGTCCTTTGGGAGTCCATTGACTTTATTGGGAGTGGCCGCCGCGCAAAAGGAGAAGCTGTTAATCTCACTTCGGAACAACGGACGGAAATCGTCGTATTGGTGGGACATCGATTTGCAAATATCGCGCATCCGATCGGCAGCTCAGACGGTAGCCGAAATCCTTGGGACGCAGCGGAATTTGTCGCGAACCAGATCAAGCTATTAGCCGCTGATGGTTCACCAGACACTGATGCCCAGCTTGAACGATTGGAGAACGACATCGGCTTGGCAAGTTACCGCGACTTGATCAGGCACCAAAGAGCGCAACATGAAAAGCAGCAGCGTGAATCTAGCTTTACATTTGCGCCACCTGAGCAAGTCGCAGAGGCTATTGCGAATCGTGCTCCTGCCACCCCAAGTGACCTCTTGGCCTTCATAGTCGATCACCTTAATGCTCTCTCGCATGAATTAGCGCGAACTCAAAAGGAAAGATATCGCGCCTACTGGAACCAGAGCGGACGTAAACTCGTCAAGCCGAAACATGAAGAAGATTGCTCAGGCCAATTGGCAGAGGATTTAGAGAATAGAATCAAGGCTCACAACCTAATCGTGGAGGTCGAGCGCCACATGGTTGCAGACAAAGAGTGCGATTTGATGGTGTTACAGGGAACCGAACGACTGTTACCTATAGAAGTTAAGCATCACTACCATGCCGAACTTTGGACAGCGTGGCGTACCCAACTTGATCGCCTATATACAAGAGACGCAAAGGCAGGCGGACTCGGCATCTACCTCGTTCTCTGGTCCGGTGAGGCAAAAAACCGCAAGATGCCGAAGCTTCCAAAGGCAATCAACCGTCCGACTAGCCCACCTGAACTAATGAGTGCGCTTGAGTCACTCATCCCGGAAATAGATCGGAACCGGCTTCGCGTCGTTATCGTGGATATTTCGGCGCCTCTTACATGATTGCGTGACCTTTTCAGCTGCGGCTGACGAATCACCCCGTCTCCCCTTCCCCACCAATGGCTCTTCGGTTGACGGTTGTTTCAAGAATTGGGAATCGGGGTTGTTGTTCTTAAAGCCGGGGAGCGACGCGATCGATGCGGGTCCCTTCTCTCACCAAATCCTGCGGGGCGTGGTTGTCTGGAAGGATTGCCCGCGGCCGACGATGAGTTTATACCTGCTAGTAACTATTTTCTTCGATTCCTATGTGCAGCGGAGGTGGCAGGTTTTGCGCAAGAACTTCTGGGTTGGCTTCTGGCGGCTTGCGGACCCAAAGATTTCGCTGGCCTCTTTTGCATCCATGTTTCTCGGCGCTTGCCTGGCGGCAACTGCTCTGCCCCTCGACTGGCGCTGGCTCGGTCTTACGATTGCGGGAATTTTTGCGCTGGAAATCGCAAAGAACGCGTCGGGCGAGATCTTTGATTTCGATTCTGGCGCTGATCTTGGCGTCGCGCCGCAGGATCGAAGCCCCTTCTCGGGTGGCAAGCGAGTCCTGGTTGATCGTCTCTTAACCCGCCGGGAAACCATAGGGATTGCCGCCACGTTTTATCTACTGGCGATCCTCTTTGGATTTTTTATCGCTACCTTCCGCGACCCCCGGGTATTGGCACTTGGAATGATTGGAGTGACCTGTGCGTACTTCTATCATTCTCCCCCTCTCAAGCTTTCGTATCGGGGGCTGGGCGAGGTCGCGGTGGCAGTGTGTTACGGCCCGCTAACCGGTGCAGGCACCTACCTCGTGCAAACCGGAACGGTGGCGGCGAAAGTGGTCTGGCTATCGACGGCCCTCGGACTGCTAATCGGGGCGTTTCTGTGGGTCAACGAGTTTCCCGATTATAGCGCCGACCGAAAGAGCGACAAGCGGACGCTGGTAGTGCGGCTGGGACGAAAGCGGGCCAGTTACATTTTCGTGTTCGGGATATTAATCTCCTTCGTGATGCTTCTTGCAGCGCCATTTGTCGCGCGGCTATCACTCGGTGTCTGGCTCGGCTTGGCCGGGTTGCCCTTCGCAATTTTCGCCGCGTTTCGCGTGCTCATGGCTCCCGAATCGACAACTCGTATCGTGCCCGCGCAGATCGCAACGCTGCTGGCCTTTGTCCTCGTTGCGTTAGGCGCCGGCGCCGGCGCGTTGATCCGTTGACTCCAACCACTGCGGGCGTCCTATCGGGGTCGCATCCTGAACTTTGACGATTAGTACAAATCTCGTCACCACAAAAATCCCACGTAGAGCCTATCGAGGATCGCTAATCGTTGTGTACCGCCTCCAGGATTACGTGACCTTTTCAACCGCCGCTGATGAATCGTCCCACCTCCCCCCGCCCGGCAATTGCGCTCAGGTTGACTGTCGTTTAGATGTTTTGTTAAAGGAAGCTCAGTTCGTCGGGAGGCGCACGTTGATAACGAGGGACGATGTGGACGCGCCGAAGCGCCAGAACAATCCGAGGAAAAATGAAACAAATAAATCCGATGTTATTGACTGCGGTTTTGGTTCTCGCGCTGACCGCGGTCTCTTTCAACGCGAACGCTGAAGTCGTCAACATCGGGATTTCCACCGTCGGGCTTTATGAGCTGCCGACGGAAATTTCCAAGCGCAAAGGGTTCTACCAGGAAGAAGGGCTCGATGTGCGCAAGATCGTGGTGCGCACACCGCTTCATGTCGCCGCGCTACTCGCCGGCGAGTTGGACTATTCGACCGTCACGGGAATCATTTTGAGCGCCAGCATGCAGGGAATGCCGCTCAAGACGGTGATGGGATGGTTCGACAAACCGCTGCACATGTTGATCGCTCGTCCTAATATAAAAAAGCTCACCGATCTCAAGGACAAGAGGGTTGCAGTAAGCACCTTTGGGTCTATCCCTCACGTCATGCTTCGCGAGGCGCTGGCCTCCGCGGGAATGAATCCGGAAAGAGATATCACCGTGCTTGCCCTTGGCGGCTCGGGAGACCGACTGGCTGCATTGGCGGCCGGTATTGTCGATGCAACACCGCTGGACGTGGCTTACATTCAGCGAACCGAAAAGCTCGGCTTTACCAATTTGCTTTATCTCGGCGACGCCGTGAACCTCCGCCTCGGCGGCTTTGCCGTCAATACCGACAAGATTCAGCGCAATCCGGAGCAGATCTCGCGCGTCATCCGAGCGACGTTGAAGGGAGTGAGGTTCCTGAAAAACAACAAACCGGAGTCGTTGTCGATCATGCGCGACTACCTTAAAATCACCGGCGATTATGTGGAAAAGATCTACCAGTTCGCCATGAGATCGCTCAATGAGGACGGCCTGGTCGCCAAGAGCAGTCTGGATACCGAGATACGCCTGGCGCGGGAGCAGCTCAAAATCAAAGAAGAGGTTCCCGAATCCAAGGTCGCTGAGTGGAAATTTATCAAGGAGATTCTCGCCAAACGATAACTTGATCGGCCCGAAGATAACTCACCGCAGAGACGCGGAGGGCACGGAGTAAAGAGTTCTTGATTACAAAAGACTCCGAACTTTGCGATCTCTGTGCCTCTATGGTGAATTAAGTATGAGGATCGCGTCTTTAATTTTAACGTTTCGTCCGAATCTGGGTGAGTTAAAGGCTGGGTAAAACCGGCAGGGAGACTTTTCATGAAACATAGTACCAATCGCATTCTCACTACTCACTGTGGCAGTTTAGCTCGGCCGAAAGAGCTGCTCGACTTGATGAAAGCGAAGGTCAGCGACGAGCGGTACGACGAAGGGGTCTACACTTCACGAGTGCGGAGCGCGGTGAGTGACATTGTTCGCCGACAGGTCGACAGCGGCATCGACGTTGTCACCGACGGCGAGCAAGGCAAGCTGGGATTTTTCGCCTATGTGCGCGAGCGGCTTGCTGGATTTGAGGCGAAGCCGCCGCCGCCCGGCGGTTGGAAGCAGTGGGCGGCGGAAGTGGCGGCGTTTCCTGAGTACTACGAAAACTATTTTAGCCGTCGCATGATGGGCGGCAGCATCGCGCCGCGCACGCCGATGGTATGCACAGGCCCGGTGAGTTATCGCGGACAAGAGGCGATTCGGCAAGATATCGATAATCTCAAAGCGGCGCTCGGTGGTTTGAAAGTCGAGGAAGCGTTCATGCCGGCCGTCGCGCCGAGCGGCATCGGTTCGAACGAGTTTTATCGCAGCGACGAAGAGTATTTGCAGGCGGTCGGCGATGCTTTGAGGGAAGAATACCAGGCGATCGTTGCCGCGGGATTCATCTTGCAAATCGACGACCCTTGGCTCACCGAAGTACACAGCCAGGACCCATCGCTAAGTTCGACCGAGCGGCGCAAAATCGCCGCACGGTCTGTTGCGGCCATCAATCACGCGATCCGCGGCATTCCCGCCGAGAAAATCCGTTTTCACACCTGCTACGGCATCAACGAAGGGCCGCGCGTCCACGACGCGCCGTTGCAAGAAATCGTCGATTTAATTTTGCAGGTGAACGCAGGCGCCTACGCCTTCGAGGCCGCCAATCCGCGCCACGAGCATGAGTACCATGTCTGGGAAAGTGTTAAATTACCCGCAGACAAAGTGCTCATCCCGGGTGTGATCACCCACTGCAGCAATATCGTCGAGCATCCCGAGCTGATCGCCGAGCGGATCACGCGCTACGCCAAACTTGTCGGCCGGGAGAACGTGATCGCCGGCAGCGATTGCGGCTTTTCGTCGCAAGCGACCTACAACCCCGAAGTCCATCCGAAAGTCGTCTGGGCAAAGTTCCAAGCGATGGCCGAAGGCGCGCGCTTGGCAACCAAGCAGCTCTGGCGATAGGTGGTGAAGTGAATACTGGATTTTCTCACGCCAAGACGCAAAGACGCTAAGTTCGGAAGATAACAATGAACAATCCTCAAACCAATTCACATCTTCTTGCCCGACCTTTGCGCCTTGGCGTCCTTTTGACTTCGCTCAGGACATGCTTTGCGGGAAAGGTTCCGATTTCTTTGTTGCGTTGTTTGCGCTCGTTGCGGTTAAAGAATCCGAATTACGGTCGTGCCTTGACAAGGCAACGAGCGATCTTATAGCGTTCAATTCAATTCCTGAAACGACCAAGATCAACGTTTACTAAATGACAAGGAGGGGATTATGGCGAAACTTCGGCACCTAGGCATTCGCACGGAAGACCCGGGAAAGTTAGCGTCGTTTTATGTGGACGTCTTTGACATGAAGGTGATCCATAAGAGCAAAGAAGAGGGCGGGACGATTTTTCTTTCCGACGGTTATTTTAATCTGGCCATCATCCCCAATAAAGATCAAAACGCGACCAATGGACTTTACCACTTCGGCTTCGAGGTCGAAAACGGCGAGGCCATCGTAGAGAAGATGAAAAAGATCAATCCCAACAAATTGCCAAAACCACGGCCCAACGGAAGGCCCTACGCGGAGACCCGCGGATCGGATCCGGATGGCAACTATTTCGACATCTCGGAGCATGGTTTTCTCGACGTGCAACCGGTTGGCGAGAAAAAACCGGGCTAATCGATAGCGATGAAAAGTTACGCAATCAGAAATTCCTTCCCGGTGATCCGGGTTGGAGTTTCAATTATTCTCGCTCTCATGTCGGGTCACGCCCTGCCGGGCCGGCTAGCCGCGCAGACGCGGACCAACTTAGCCGGCAGCGTTACCAGCGAAAGCATGACCGCCCTCTGGGTGGCGCGGGACCGGGGTTTATTTAAGAAGCACGGCCTGGATATGCAATTTATCCTCATGCCGCGTAACCCTTTAGCGATTGCCGCTTTGCTCGCGGGCGAAATTGATGCCGCTATCGTCGGCCCGGGCCATGTGGTTAACGCCGCCAGCAGCGGGGCAGATGTCATCGGCATCGCCAACTTCGCGCAGAAGCTCGACTATCGGCTGACCGCCAGACCTGAAATTAAAAACAAGACAGACTTGCGCGGCAAGCGCATCGCCATTAGCGGTCCCGGCTCCACATCGCATCTGGTGACAATGTTAGGTCTTCAGGGTCTTGGCGTAGACTCTACCCAGGCGAGAATTACCCTCTTAACGATTCCGGGAACGGAAATGAACCGGCGCTTGGCGCTTGAAACGGGCGGAGTGGATGCGACGGCGCTGAGAGGCGCCGTCGGGGATCTCTACGGCAACAAGGGTTACAACACGCTTTATAACTTCAAAGCCACAGGGGAGACCCTGCCTCAGACCATGCTGTCGACGACAAGGCGCATCGCGACGGCCAAGCCTCAGGTGATCGAAGCGTATTTGAAAACAATGATCGAAGCGATCGCCGTTACCTTCGATCCGGCCAACAAGGAACTCGTCACTCGGCTGCTTGCGTCGAACCTGCGCTTAACCGCCGCAGATGCGGAAGAATCTTATCAGGCCGTGATAAATGCCTATGAGAGGGTGCCGCATACCAACCTTGAGGGCATGAAGCGGCTGTACAAAATGTTGCTGCAAATCAACCCTAAAATGGGCGACGTGCGCGTCGAAAATGTCATCGACAATTCCTTCATGAACAAGCTCGAAACCTCGGGATACATCCAAAGCGTTTACAAGAAAAATTAACTGCGCTGTCAGTGCGGCATGGGCAAATTTTCGGAAGGCTCACCACGGAGGCGCAGAGGAAACCGAGTAAAGAATTTCTTGTTCAGGACAGACTCCGGACTCTGCGAACTCCGTGTCTCTGCGGTGAAATCCTCTTTTCGCCTTTGGTTGCGGCACCGCCCCGCGAGTCCCTTTGTGGTTAATTCTTTTTCTCTCGCTTACTCGTCCAGCCACATCAGCTTTGCCGGATTATCCTTCAGCATCAGCTTCACTTCCTCCGGCTTGATGCCGAAACCGAGCAGCGCGCGGATGAACACGCGCATGCCGTCGATGGCGTCCATATGTAATACCTGGCCGAAGTCGCTGCCGATGATGCAGCGGTCGGGGCCGATTGCTTTGATCGTGCGGATGGTCTCCATCGGGTCGGCCACCGGCTGGTACAAGCTCGGGATCATCGGCTGGCAGTAGGTGCCGACGTAGACGCCGAGATCGCGCAACTGCTTCATCTCGTCGAGCAAGAGTTTGTTCAATTCAAGCAGCGGATGATCCAGCGTCGCGCGATTGCCAATCTCTTTGGCGAGCTTGGCCAGCGGCAACAGCTCTTCGAAGTCAGTGTGGCCGAAGCCGATGCCGACTTTTTTCTCCGCGGCCATTTCCATGATCTGTTTCACTTCCGGCAGCACCTTGCCGTCTTCGCTGCACAGCCGCACGCCTTCGTGATCCGGGTGGCCGGCGCTGCGCCAGAAACCGTAGGAGGTGAATGACGGAAACCAAATCATCTTGAAGTTGGGATATTGCAGGCCGACGCGGACGTAGTCGGGGCGCATGCCGAAACACATGCCGACGCCGCCGTACACTTCGACGCGGTGGGTGAGCTCGCCGCGGGCGATCATGTCGTCGATATGACGCTGCGTCAGGTAAGCGGAGGTCGCGCTGATGTTCCAGTGGTCTTTGAAGGCGATGGCGCGCATGCCGCACTTGGACGCCTCGATGGCGATCTGAATCATGTCCTGGGAGCGGTGCACGAAATCCGGAAACGCATGAATGTGACAATCGATGGCGCCGTCGAGCAGCTCGTTCTCGATGCCCGGATAGATCTTGAGCATCTCCGGGTTGTCCTTGAGCATCTGATAAAAATAATCCTTGGCGTTAAGCTCACGCGCCCGCGCCACGGTCAAAGTCCGCCCTAACATTAACTCTTCGGCGGCCTTCCCATCTGCAGCAAAATCACACATTGTCTCCTCCTAATGTCGAGTAGGTAGAAAGTAAAAAGGCAAAAGTAAAAGGTCAAAAGTTCGGATCGCCCTTTTCCAATTTTCCTTTTTACTGACTCTCCCCGTTTTCTTCTTGATCTTTCCGAAATGCTTTTACTTTTTACTTTTGCCTTTTTACTTCGTCTTAGGCGCGCCCCCACGCTTCGAAAAATCGCCGCGCATCTTCGACCACCGGCTCGGTCACCGGCACGTAAGGAATCACCATCCGGGTCACGCCCGCTTCTTCGAAGGCTTTCATCTTGTCTTTGATCTCGCGCACGTCACTCGCTGGAACCACCGGCAACTTGTCCATATACTCGTCGGTCAGCGCGCCCATGGCGGCTTTGAAGCCACCTTTCTGAAACGCCTCGTGGATTGCGCTCACTTCCTTGTCGAAGCCCATGCCACGCAGCATGTCGCTGTAATGATCGGCGATGTTGTAGAAGGTCAGCACTTGGCGCAGCTTGGCGCGGGCGGCGTTTTTATCGGGATTGAGCGACACCCGCGACTTGGCGATGATCTCGATCTTGCTCGGATCGCGGCCCGCATCGATGGCGCCTTCGCGCACCCGCGCGGCGATCTCTTTCACCTTCACCGGCGTTGCCATGTTGATGAACACACCGTCCGAAATTTTGCCGACCAGCTTGGTCATTTGTGGCCCAAGACCGGCGAGATAAACCGGCAAGTTGGGATGGCCCGGCTTCCAAGAGAGCTGAAAGCGTTTGCCGGTATTGTAAATCTCGCCTTCGTACTCGACCCGCTCGCCGGCGGCGACTTTGCGCACCACGTCAATATATTCGCGCGCCCGCGTGAGCGGCCGGTCGAAGACGCCGCCATGCCAGCCGGCAATCGCCTTGTTGGCGACGCCGAGGCCGAGCAGCAGGCGCCCGCCGGACAAATCTTGCAGCGTCGCGGACTGAATCCCGAGGGTCACCGGACTGCGCCCGTAAATATGATAAATCGCCGTGCCGAGCTTAATCTTTTTGGTCCGGCTCGCCACCGCGGAGAGCATCACGAACGGATCGGTGCTGTTCGACTCGCCTTTCCAGAATGCGCCGAAGCCCACTTGCTCGGCGAGCTCGATCAATCCCGGCACATCCTGCGCCGGATAATGCGCCGCGGAATTTATCTCAACATCGAAAATCATGATTCTTTCCTTCTCGGGTTTAGAACTTTGAACTTTTGACCCCTTGAACCTTGAACGAAATTACCGCGTAGACTAGCCAGATGGTGCCGGCCAAGTCAAACTGCGATGGCAAGTTTCACGAGCGTGTTTCTCTAGGGCTGCGACGCCTTGGCCTTTTGCGCCAGACGATCCAGCTCACGCTTGAGCTTCTGGCTGGCGTCGAAGAATTGATCCACGGAAGTTGCCGGCAGTAGCGCCGCGTCGATCGGCTTTAACACGCCGGTGTATTCCATAACGGTAGAAAACTTACTGCGCGCCGCGAAATACGAGATCGTATTCATCCCGACCACCGCGATGCTGACCGCCAACCCAGCCCAGATACGCGAGCGTATTCGCAGGAATGACGCGAATCCGAGATGACCATAAACTAAGCCGGCGAGGACAAGACCATTGCTCACAAGACTTGCGAGCCAAAGCAAGGGAATCGCGGGAAAAAGAAATTCCAACCATTCGGACAGGACGCCGAGAGCGGTGGTGGCAACCAGCACGGCGGCGGCGATCATCACATGCGGCGCGAAGTGAAAGCGGCTGACGATCAGGCGGCTTGCCAGCGCCCACAGGCCGGCCCAGCCGAGCATGGTGGCGATGACCGGCAGCGGCTCGCTGATGATGTTGATCGCCTTGACGCGCTCGACGCTGGACAAGAACGACTCCAATAAAAGCAGTGCCAGCACAAACACCACGGCGCCGACCGCGGCGTAAGTCGACGTTAACGGCGAAGCTTTCTCGACTCGATCGATCGCCGTCGGCGCTAACGGATGATCGACGCTGCAGTAGCGCAACAGCGTGTGGCCGATCCGAAACTGAGTTCCCGAATGGATTTCCAACGTCGCCACCCGGGCGCCTGCCGACCCGTCGCGCAATCCATTCACGCTATCTAAATCCCGCGCGATCAGCCGTTCCTGCTCGTCCGGCGCGATGCTTAAATGCATCGGACAGACATGCGGGTCGCTGACGATGACTCGATTGGTGTAGGCGCGTCCGATACTGACGGGAAACGCTTCGACCGCGGTGCGCTCGATCACATTGCCCTTGCCGTCGAGGATTTCGATATAGCCTAGCGGCGCCACTTGATATTCTCCATGTAGCGCCGGCTGACGGTTTGGACGTTGTCGAAGCTCACGCCGGACAAACTCAGCGTTGAAACCAAGCCCGCGTTGCGCGCGCCGATGGTCGCCGCCTTGAATATCGCGTCATACAAACCCGGCAGCTTGAGATACTGACGCGCGCATAACACACCCTTGAGTTTGCCCGTGGCAGTGTTGACGTTGCGCGTCTGGCAGCGAAACGGCGTCACCTCTTCTTCGGTACCGAACACGGCCGCGTTTCGGGCTTGGAACTGCGCCGAGTAAAGCGTGAAAAATCGTAACGGGTTGAGTTCTTCCGTCGATATGAGTTGGTGAAAGAAATGCACGATGCCAGAAGACTGCTCGCTCGAAACGAAAATGTAATCATCCGTCGAGCAATCATGGCTCACCAAAACATAGGGCAGCTCTTGACGCCGCACGGCATCAGCCCAGCAGCGAAAGAACTCGGTCGGCTTGGTCGGCAATTCGTAGGGGCCGAGCGCGATCCTCGGCGTGTTCGCGCCGAACATGCCGTCAAGATAGCGCGTTTGATTGGTTTGTATCTGGCGGCCGACGTCGGCCAAGAAACTCGCCGGGTTGGGATTTTCCGCTTTCGCGGTTCGATCAAGCAACGCCATGGCGCGCTCGGCCGGCACCAGAAAACTGATCTGATTGCCTTCGGTGGCGACGTTGACACCAACGACTTTGCCCGCCTGCGTCAGAGTCGGCCCGCCGCTCATGCCCGGATTGAGCGAGCCGGTGAAATGAACCTTGGGATAGAGCGTGTGTTTGAGCAGACCGTTGTACGTGCCCTCGACGATCGTCAAGCCGAGATCGCGCGGATGACCGAGCGAGTAGAGCCGGGTCCCCTGCTCGACGGTTTTCGATTCGAGCACGAGAAATCCTTTCCCTTGGCGCTCGCTGCGCAGCACCGCCAGATCGTAGACCACATCGACGCCGAGCACGGCGGCCGCCCCCGTCTGACCCGTCTGATCGGTGATCTCGATGCGATAACGTTCCGGCGAGTGCACCAATTTGGAGATCACATGGTAGTTGGTGACGATACGGCCCAGTTTGTCGGCAAAGAAGCCTGTGCCGATCGACGCCTTAGCCGCCGAGCCGGTCTCGACGACTTCGACCTTCAAGACATGCTCGGAGTATTGTTTGAAAATCTCCGGCGTCGTGGCGCGCGCCGGCTGCGCTAGTAGCGTTCGACCCGCCGGCAGTGCGAACGGCACAACGACTATCACCGCGGTAAACAAAGCTTTAAGCATAGGTTGATGAACGATTTGTGGAATGCGATTAGGTGACGAAGGTCGCGCATTCGATGACGGTGATATTGTCGAAACTTTTGACTGGCATGAAATTCTTTCCGGCGCTAATCTTTCACGGATCATGCCGCCTTGCAACGCAGGCAAGCTGACATGTCTATGTCTCCGCGGTCCCGTCGCAAGACCGGAACTGCTCGAGTAAGGTTACGGTAGTGTTCAACTGGATTCCCGCGAAAAGCATGCGGGAATGACAGAGCCGAAATGGTCTGGAATTAAGCGAGTAGTAAGCGCGATCTCAAAGCGATACGGCCCATTTATCGCGCCAAGCATGTCCTGAGCCTGGTCGAAGGGTCGCCAAGCGCGCGAATTTCGAAAGAGCACGGTAAATCATCTTCATAAACTTGCTTCACCATTTTTCTCCGACATTTGCGCCTTTGCGTCTTTGAGCGAGATAAACCGGGTGCCTTGATTATCGCCTTTGCGAACTTTGCGTTCTTTGCGGCCAAACTTTCTTGATCCGCAGTCGCCCTCTTTCATTCTCCCCCCCGTTGCCAGGCGAGAAAACTCTTCTTTGTAACCTTTGCGCTCTTTGTGGTTAAAAGTCTTTTCTGACTGAATGCTCGACAGACACCGCTCACCGTGGCGCCACAAGAACTTCATCCCGCGGAAAATAATCCATGATCTCCGCGCCGTTCTTGGTGACGACCAGCATGTTTTCCAAGCGTGCGCCGCCGACTCGAGTTTCGCCTTCGCGCGACTCAACCGCCAATGTCATGCCTTCCTCGAAAACTTGCGGATGGTCAAAGGACCACAGCCGATTGATGATGGGAATGTCATAGCCGGTGTTGGTGCCGAGGCCGATGCCGTGGCCGATTTCGCTGGCGAGGATTTCCACTTCGCTCTGGTAACCCCACCTGGTCGCCGGTGGAAAATGTTTCGCAGCGTCGGCTGTCGTCTTACCCGGTTTGATTTCCGAGATCACCGCGTCGAGCCGGTCGCGCACCTCTTTGTACCAGTCTTGCTCTTTCGCCGTCGGCTTTCTGCCGACGATAAAGGTCCGGTAGGTGCAGCTGCCGTAGCCCATGTAGGTTGCGCCGCAGTATGAGCCGTACACCATATCGCCGAACTGAATCACCCGGCTGGTGGCGTGCGGCCCGCGGTCGAACGTCGTCGGCCCGGTGCGCCAACGGCCGGGCACCGAGCCTTCCAATCCCATCTCGAATCCTGCCGAGGAGGCGATGCCCATCAAGTCGGTGTCGCGAATGCCGGGTTTCAAGCTCTCCCATACGCGGTACCAGACGCCATCGACCATGGACGCGCAAGTTTTGAGACAGTTGATTTCATCCTGGTTCTTGATCATGCGCGCTTCAAGCATGAGACTGCGCGAGTCGACGAGGTTTTTCACGCCGGCGTTCACCAGGGCCTCGCGCGCGTTGCCGTCAAAACTGCCGAGCGCCAACTTCTCGCCAAGCAGGCCGCGCTTTCCTAGCTCGGACTTAATTTCGCCGGCGAACGCTTTCGCTTCATCGGCGCAAGCGTCCGGACCCGGCGCGCCGCTTAGCCACGAATGCGCCGGCCGCCACTCCTTGATCCACGGGCATTGGTCGGGCATCTGGTGAAAATAACCGTCATGCTCATACATCACCGGCTCGTGCTCGGCGAAAAACAGCACGTAGCGGCACATCGGATAAGTGAATCCGCGCAGCGCCGTCAGATAGCGAATGTTGTGATGATTGGCTTCGAGCAGCGCGGCGACGCCGTGTTTCTTCATGATCGCCTGCGCTCGCGCCACGCGTTGAGAGCGCATGCGCTCGGTATTGAGCCGCTCCTGCCAATCCGCTGTTTCCGGACCGAAAGTCAGCTTGGGAGAATACTGAACCATGATGACCTCCAAAGAAAATTCATGACGGTTAACTACTTGAGCGGAATCTACCCTGGTGCAGTCAGCGCTTGCAACAGGAGAAACCGACTCGGCGTCGCGTTGACGCGGCAAGATCACTTGCAATCTTTCAGCGGCCTGGATACACACGAACTGATGCGTTCTCGTAATCATTCGTCATGTCCTTCTCACGTCATTCCGGCCGAGCTGGCGAGAGCCGGAATCCAGCAAATTCAAACCAACCTGGATTACCGCCTGCGCGGGAATGACGCTGACGGCAAACGCGCCTCTTAATCCGTTTGTTACAACAGGATGGGAGTGATGAGAATGAAAAAATTATTACTCTGAAAAAGTATTGCGCGAACGGAGATAGCCATGTCCGAAAACGGAATGAGAATCATCGACGTCGACGGCCATGTGCGCGAGGCCGACGATCTGTTTGAAAAGTATTTGGAACCGCCCTTTCGCGCCCGTGCGCCCAAAATAGAAAAAGTTACCAACGGTCAACTGCTGTTTCGCCTCGAAGGAGATCGCCATCATCGCCGGCCCGACGAGACGCCCTTTCGCGTCAAAGCGGACGGCTCGCCGGTCAATGAGCAGCGCCATCTGGCGACCCATCCCAAGCAGCGCCTGCAAGCGATGGACCGCGATCACATCGAACGCGGCCTATTGTTTCCCTCGGCGGGATTGTATCTGGCTTCCGTGCAAGAGGAGGCTTACGGCGCCGCGCTCTGCCGCGCTTATAACAACTGGCTCTACGACTACTGCGGCGCCGACCGCAAACGCTTGATGGGCGTCGGCGCGATCCCGGTGCAAGATGTCAACCTGGCGATCGCCGAAGCGAAGCGCGCGGTCAACGAGCTCGGCTTCAAAGGTATCTTCGTCAGACCCAATCCGGTCAAGAGCCGCAACATCGACGATCCCTATTATGATCCGCTTTATAAAATTATCGTCGATCTCGGCGTGCCGCTCTTGGTACATGAAGGTTCCGGCGCGTTTCTCCCCACCGCTGGCGCCGACCGCTTCGCCGGCCAGTGGTTTTTTACTCACACGATTTCGCATCCATTCGAGCAGATGCTGGCGAGCTTGGGGCTGATCTGCAAAGGCACGTTGGAACGAAATCCGGACCTGCAAGTGGTCTTTCTTGAATCCGGCGCCGGCTGGCTGCCCTACTGGCTCTGGCGCATGGACGAGCACTACGAAGTGCTACCCTTTCAAGTACCGTGGTTAAAGATGAAACCGAGCGAGTATTTTCGCCGCCAGTGTTTCGTTTCTTTCGAAGCCGACGAAACCCGCTTGGGCCAGGTGATCGAATCCATTGGTGCCGACCGTGTCGTCTTCGCCTCCGACTACCCGCACTGGGATGCGACCTTTCCCGGCGTCACCGACATGATTCTCAACCGCGAAGATTTGGACGCCGAAACCCAGCGCGAAATTATGGGCGAAAACGCGGCAAAGCTATTGAAGTTGGATTAACCAAAATTCGTTTCGGGTTTCGGGTCTCGTGTTGATTTTAAAAGCCCGAAACTCGCAATTCAGTCTTAGGAGGAAATCATGGCAGACACACCCAAACTAGTTTCATCGATGGGCCGCGCCGAGCTCGATAAAATTTTTGTGCGCGGCTACGATCTGAATAAAGAACTGCTCGGCAAAATCACCTTCGCGCAGATGGTCTACTTGATGCTCGAGGGGCGCCTACCGACCGCTGAAGAAGGGCGAATGGTCGACACCATGCTGATCGTCCTGGTCGACCACGGCATGACCACCGGCGCGGCGGCGGCGCGCATGACCTTTCACTCGGCTCCCGAAGCGATTCAGGGAGCGGTCGCCGCGGCGATTCTCGGCGCCGGCAGCGTGCACCTGGGCTCATCGGAACACTGCGCGAAGATGTTAAACGACGCACTGCCGAAAAATTCCAAAGAAACCGATCTCGACGCCATCGCGCTCAAGACCGTTGAAAAGCGCTTGGCCAATAATCAGCTCATCCCGGGCATCGGCCACGGCATCCACACCGGCGGCGATCCGCGCGCCGAAAGACTGTTCGAAGTCGCCCAAGAAACCAAGGTCTACGGCCGCTATTGCGAGCTCTTGAGAAAAATCGGCAAGATCGCCGACGGCAAAGTTGGCAAACATCTGCCGGTCAACGTCACCGGCGCCATCGCGGCGATCTCGATGGACATGGGCATCCACTGGCAGATGTCGAAAAGTTTCGCGATTCTCGGTCGCGCCCTCGGCGGGCTCGCCCATGTCGGCGAAGAAATCCGCCGGCCGATCGCGCGCGGCATCTCCAACTTGATCCGCGACAATTTGCAGTACGAGCCGGAGAACTGAAGCTGCTTCGAAGTCACAAACGCAAGTCTGGAGTATCGGAGTGATGGGAAGAACGCGATTGAACTATTGGCGCGGTGCGACCGCCTTCGTGATCGGAATCATCGTGCATGTAGGATTGGCCGGCGCGGCGTACGCTCAGCTGCGCAAAATCAACATCGCCTACACGGCGACCAGCCCCTATCAAGCGGTGCTGATCGTCGCCAAGGAGATCGGACTATTTAAGAAGCACAATCTCGATCCCACGCTGGTCTTTACCACCGGTGGCTCCCTCGGTATCCAGGCGATGGTCGGTGGCGACGTTGCCATGACGCTCTCGGACGGTTCTTCCGCCGTCGTCAGCAAGCTGGCCGGGGTCGACGTGCTGGTCATCGCCAGCCTGTTAAACACTTTTCCATACAGCCTGATCTCGCTGCCTGAAATCAAGAAAGTCGATCAGCTGAAAGGGGCCAAAGTCGCCGTCAGCCGCTTCGGCAGCGCCACGGATCTGAGCGTGAAGATGGCGTTAGCCCGAGTGGGGTTGAATGCCGAAAGAGATGTCACGCTGCTCCAGATCGGCGTGCAAACCGCGCGTTTCGCCGCGCTGCAGTCGAAAAACGTGCAAGCGACGATCATCACGCCGCCCTTCACGCTCACCGCCCGCAAACTCGGCTATCAAACTTTGATCGATATGGCCGAATTGAACATTCCATTTCAACTGACCGGATTGCTGGCGTTGCGACCTTACTTAAAGAGCAATCCGGAAATGGTGCTGTCGGTGATCCGAACGCTGTCTGAAGCCATTCATTTTTATAAACGGGAAAAGGAAGCAACGATTAAAATTCTCGGCAAGTATCTGAAGACCGACGACCGCGAAGCGCTGGAAGAAACTCACCGTGAGATCGCGATCAAGGCGTTGCCCGAGAAACCTTATCCGACGCTCGCCGGTATCCGCACAATTCTCGACGAAACAGCGCTGCGCAATCCGAAAGCCAAAGGCGCCAAGCCGGAAGATTTCATCGATTCGAGTTATGTGAAGAAAGTCGATGACGAAGGTTTATTCGACCGGCTGTATAAACGGTAGGATCGGTAGTCAAAAGTAATTTTTCTGGGTTTTGTGTGAATGAGTTTTCACCATAAAGGAATCCTACTATGCTCACACCTATCAAAATCGACAACCGTATCAACGCCTATCTCGCTATCCCCGAAGGGATCGGCAAACGCCCGGCGATCATTCACATGCACGAGCGCTACGGCATCGTACAGCACACCATGGATCTGGGTGAGAAGTACGTCAACGCCGGCTACGTGACCATCGTTCCCGATTACTTTTCTCGTTTCACCGGCGACCGCGCCAAGTTGGCCGAAGGTAACGACCGCTGCGAGTTGGACGATCAGCAGGTGTTGCTCGACACCGATGCCGTGATCGCCTATCTGAAAACCTTGCCGCAAGTGGACATAGGCAAGATCGCCATGTCCGGCGTCTGTCAAACCGGAAGGCAGCCAATTCTGGTCTCGGCGAAGCGTGACTATCTCGCCGCGGCCGTGGTGCTCTACGGCGCCGTCTACGACGCCGACTGGAAGTCCCATCCGATGCGTCCGGAATCGATCGAGCAGCTGATGCGGAAAATGACCTGCCCGCTCACCGCCGTGTTCGGTGAGCTCGACAATCTGATTCATCTCGATAACGTCGTACGCATGGCCAGCGTGCTCGCCGCCGCGAAAAAGAGCTTTGGCATCCGAGTCTATCCCGACGCGCCTCACGGTTTTTTAAACGACACCATGCCCGGCCGCTACCGCCAGCTACAGAGCGACGCCGCCTGGAACCAGATCACGTCGTTTTTAAAATCGGTGTTCGCCGGTGAGTGGAAAATAGACCGCGCGATTTGGCGCTTCGAAGCGGACAGCTCCCTCGACTACGACTTCAGCACAATGAAGCGCTGGGAATAGCGCGCGAAGCGCAAGCTTCGCTCGCTATTCCACATTCCAGATTACAGATCTCCGCCCCGGCCTTTCTTGGAATTTGTAATCTGGAATTTGAAATGGGTGCCGTGCCAAGCGCAGCTTGACACGGGCGCAGGTGCCACATACATTCGCTTCACCTAACCCAAAGGAGCGCGCCACGGCCAAACAGGAACAAGAATCCTTAGAGCTGGTTTCCGTCGACGAGTCCAACCCGCTGAGCACCAACCGGGCTTGGCAGCGCACTCGCGAAGTCGTCGCCGACTGGCTTGGCGTCATCGGCGTGGTCTCCTTCTTTTTGGCTTGGGAGCTCTCCACCCGATTCGAGATCATCAATCCTTTCTATTTTCCACCGTTCAGCAAGATCCTAATCAAAGGCTACGAGCTTTTCGCCAACGGCTCCATCTGGGAGCATATGTGGTTCAGCCTAACCAACTTTCTGATCGGCTTTGTCATCTCGGTCATTCTCGGCGTCGTCATCGGCGTGCCCATGGGTTGGTACAGAGCGGTCCATAAAACCTTCGACCCACTGCTCTCGGGCATCTACGCCACGCCGCTGATCGCGCTCCTGCCGTTGATTATCATGATGTTCGGTCTCGGCTCGATCTCAAAGATCATCATGACGGTCCTGGCCGCGGTGTTCCCGATCTTGATCAACACCATGGTTGGCATCGCCAATACGGATAACCGCCTGATCACCATGGCGCGAGCTTTCGGCGCCCACGACAGCCAGATCTTCATGAAAGTATCGCTACCCGGGTCACTGCCCTATATCGTCGCCGGCATGCGCGTCGCCCTCGGCCGCGCCCTGGTCTACATCGTCGTCGCCGAGCAATATGGCGCCGCCACCGGTCTCGGCTATCTAAGTTCGGTGGCAGCGCAGCGCTTCCAGATGGCGGCGATGTTCGTGCCCATCGTGATCATCGCCGGCTTGGGTGCCGGCTTGAACGAGACGCTCAAGGCCGTCGAGCGACGGCTCGACAAGTGGAAGCCGCAAAAATCTTAAGCCAATCGATTCGGGAGGATTACATGAAGTTGACTGGAAAAATCGTCTCGCTCTGTTTCTTTGTCTTGGCGCTGGCCGGCGTCAGCCATGGCACCGAAGCCCTGCGCAAAATGACCGTCGGACAGGCCGGCGTAAACCCCGGCGCCGGATTATTCTCCATCGCCGTCAATCAAGGTTTCTATAAGAAACATGGCCTCGACGTTGAGATCATCAAAACCAATACCACGGCGGCCGTTCAGGCGATGCTCGCGGGGAAAATGCAAATGGCCACCGGCGCCGGCGCCGCGGCATTTGTCACGGCCACTCTCGAGGGGGCACCACAGCCGTTCGTCGTAGTTGGTTCTTGGGTCAATGTCTTTCCGTACAAGATCATGGCCCAGAAAGGCATTAAAAGGATCGAAGACCTCAAAGGCAAAATTGGTCATGTCGGCGCGCCCTTCGGCACGATTCCGGACACGGCACTGCGATTCGCATTGAACAGACTGAAAATCGACGCCGATAAAGACGTGAAACTGGTGCAGCATTCAAACGCTGATCCAGCGAGCATCCTGGCGGCGATGGAAAAGGGAGAAGTTCAGTTCGGCATTTTCTCGCCGCCCTTCGATCTGATCGCCGAGCGGCGCGGCTACGAAATGCTGCTCGCCCTGCCCGGCCTGGGAATTCCCTGGCAGCAAAACGGCGAAATAGTTACGGTGTCCTATTTGAAAAGCAATCGCGACAATGTGGTGCGTCTCCTGCGGGCAACCGCCGAGGCGTCAAGGTTTTACTTCGACCAAAAAGAAAAGACTCTCGATATCATGACCGAATACCTCGGCCGTCCGCGCGACGAGACCGAGTATGCTTACAACCAATACAAGCGCTGGGTCGATAAAAACCATCGGCCGCAGGTCGCCACCATCAAAACCACTCTCGAAGCAATAAAAAAGAATACGCCGAAGGCCGCGACCGCCAACGCCGCCTCGTTTATCGACACCAGCGTCGTCGATCAGCTGGTCAAGGAAGGGTATTACAAGTAGCGTCAGCCCACGAAGATCGTCGAGGATCGAAGATGGAGGATGGAGGATAGCACCTGGCGACTTTCGATCTTCCATACTCGATTCTCTATCCTCGACCCTCGGCGTTTTCGCGCTGCGCGATTTGACCGCACCGCGGTCGAGTGTTAGCATCCGCGATGTTTTAGTTAAGGAGCAAGATTTTCGTGAAGCTTTACAATTTCGATCTGCTCGCCTATCCCCACGTGCCCACCGATGCGCCGCGCACGCCGGTGCCCAGCAGCTATTTCGATCCGGCCAAGGGTGCGGCGAATTATGCGGAGCATTTGTCTGAAATGGCCTACTGCGAGGAACTCGGATTTGACGGCGTCGTTTTCAACGAGCACCACTACAGCGCCTACGGCACGATGCCTTCCCCCAACCTGATCGCCTCGGCGCTCAGCCAGCGAACCAAGAAAATAAAAATCGGCGTCCTCGGCAACATCCTGCCTTTGCGCAATCATCCGGTGCGCGTGGCGGAAGAATATGCGATGATCGATTGCCTGAGCAATGGCCGCTTGATCGCCGGTTTCGTCCGTGGCATCCCGCCGGAATATATTTGGTACGGTGTAAACCCGGAAGAATCGCGCGGCCGTTTCGAAGAAGCCTACGACTTGATTATGACCGCCTGGACAAAGCCGGTGTGGAGCCACGAGGGCCCGTTTTTCAAACTGCACGACTGTGCGATCTGGCCACGGCCGGTGCAACAGCCCCATCCGCCGATCTGGATCGCCGCCCGCAGCGCCGAATCGGTCGAATGGTGCGTCCAGCGCCATCTGCCCTGCGCGCAAGTTTATCAGACTACCGGACAGATCGAAGACACCTTCGGCTACTACCGAACCAAGGCAAAAGAAGCGGGCTGGGACGCCAAGCCGGAACAGTTTATTCTCTGCCGTCATATCTACATCGACGATACAGACCAAAAGGCGCGGGTAAACATCGAAGCGGCGATGGCGTATTTTTTCACCGTCTTCAATCGCGGTTTCAACGAAGCGATCAACAAAGACGCCGTCGCCAAGCAGCTTCAGGCCGCTCTAACCAGCGAACGCTCTTTCAGCTACTTTCGTGAAGGGAACCGCGAACGGTTCGATTTTTCGAAAATGGACTTCGACGGTTTGATTGAATCGGGCTACCTGATCGCTGGCAACGCCGACAGCGTCGCCAAACAGATTCAAAGCCAGATGCAGCAAGTCGGCGCCGACCACTTCATGGGCATGTTCCATATCGGCAACCTCGCCCACGACAAAGTGGTCAACTCGCTCAACCTCTTTACCAAAGAGATTATGCCGAGACTGCATTAACCCCATCGCGTAAAAATCCAGGCTTAAGGCCGCAAGTGAAAATGGAGTAATGGTGTGTTGAAAATCCGAACCCATTACTCCATCGCTTCATTATTCCAACGAACTCAGGGAGGGGCCTCCTTATGAGCAGAGTCGCGCGGTCGGGTCGTGCCAAACTATTTTGTTGCGTTATCGCCATTTGCTCGCTGCTGGTTGCGGCGGCCTCCTTCGCCCAGCCCGTGCGCATCGCTGTTGGCGCGGCCAGTGTTGCCTCATTGCCGACTTGGGTCGCGCAGGATGGCGGCTATTTCGCGCGCGAGGGCGTGCCGGCGGAATTGATCTACATTCGCGGTGGGCCGCAGACGATGTCGGCTCTGGTGAGCGGCGAAGTTCCCTTCGCGCAGATCTACGGCGGCGCGCTTGTCGCGGCGGCATTAACCGGAGCAGATGTCGTAATCGTCGCCGGCATCGTCAACTCACCGTTCTTTTCCATCGTCACGACCAAAGGCATCGACAAGCCGGAAGATTTGCGCGGCAAGAAGATCGGCATCAGCACCTTCGGCTCGGCGACCGATTTCGCATTACGCCTGGCGTTGAAGAAATGGAATCTCAAGGCCGACAGCGAAGTGAACATCTTGCAGATGCGCGGGGTGCCGGAAATTCTCCCGGCGATGGCGGCGGGCGCGCTTCACGGCGGCGTCATGTCGCCGCCGACCAACATGATAGCGATCCGCGCCGGCTTCAAAGAGTTGGCGTTTTTGCCGCAGATCGGTGTTTCCTTTCAGCACACGAGCTTGGCGACCAGCAGAAAATATTTAGAGCGAAATCGGCCCACTGCACTAAAAGTGATGCGCGCCTATCGCTCCGCAATCGAGCGAATCAAAGCCGACAAGGCGTTCACGGTCAAAACTCTCGCGAAATACATGAACACCCAAGACAGCGTGGTGCTGGACTACAGCTACAACACTGGCGAGCCGCTGTTTCGCCCGCTTCCCTACCCGACCATGGAAGGGATACAGGCGGCGCTGGATTTTCTGGGCGACAAAGACCCGAAGGCGAAACAAGCGCAGCCGAAAGACTTTGTTGACACGAGCTTGCTCGACGAGATCGCCAAAGCGACCCGGTAACGCGGCCGCACGGAGAGTCTGAATGATACCGACGCAAAACAAGCAAGCCGTCCGCTACATCCGATTATTCGTCCTATTGGCCATTTCAGTGCTCTCGGCCCAATTGTCCCTCGCCCAAGAACGCATCACCCTCGGCCTCACCACGCGCAACGGCAGCACGTCCCTGCCCTACGTGGTCGCCGAAGAAAAAGGCTTCTTCAAAGCCGAGGGGCTGAACGCGCTCATCGTCATCATGCAGAACCAGGTCGTCGTCAACGGTGTGTTAAGCCGCCATGTCGATTACGGCGGGACGTTCTCGAATTTCGTCGGTGCGGCGATGTCCGGCGCGCCGGTAAAAATCGTCATGTCGGTGATGGACGGCGCCGACCATTTCTTGGTCACCAGCCCGAACATCAAACGCGTCGAAGATCTCAAAGGCAAAACCTTCGGCATCAGCAGCTTTGGCGGCACGCCGCACAGTGAAGCGATCGCGATCCTCAAAAAATACGGATTGAATCCGGATAAAGACGTGACGTTCCTGCAAGTCGGCGGCAGCTCGGCGCGATACCTGTCGCTGGAAAGCGGCTCCATCCAGGCGGCCATGATAGTGCCGCCGTTCAACCACCTCGCCAAAAAACGCGGCTTCAACGAACTGCTCGGCTTCAACGACATCATGAGCATGCCCGTCGGCGGCCTAGCCGTGCATATGCAAAAGATGAAAGAGAAGCCCGACGAAATCGTCAAGATGATTCGCGCCTTGATCAAGAGTTTGGAATATATCCGCACACGCAAGCCGGACATTCTCGCAATCATCGACAAACAGTGGGGCATCAAGGAAGCAGATATTCGCGAGAATATGTACAAGGAAATGCTCGGCCTGTTCAGCCGCACCGGCATCGGTAGCGACGAAGCGATGCGTAACGTCATCAAGCTGGTGCGTGAGACTCGAAAAAACGCGCCGGAAGTCGGCATCTCAGATGTGGCCGACTGGAGTTTCGCCAAGAAAGCGCAGTGAGGGAGTCATGCTCGTCGCTCGTGTTCGTTTTCGGAGCGGATGCGATCGCGAACACGAGCCACGAGCACGGTGTCTATCCCTCAGCCGCCGAGTTTCTTAAAGAATCCTTCCTTCTCCAACTCATCCATCAACGAGTGATCGACGAACTCTTCAGCCTTGCGGTTTTTGAAGTCGGGGTTCTGCTCGGCGTAGAAATTCAGCGTGTCGCGCACGCCCGCTAAATTTACCCGCGGCGGAAAGGAAAAGCGCGGCGCGAAGTAATCGTACGTTGACCGCACCGTCTCGGGATCGTCCACGCGCATGCGATGGGCGAAGATCTTCATGGTCCGCTCCCGATCGGTCTTGATCACGTGAATCGCCTCTGCGTAGGCGCGCAGGAAGCGTTTTACCCGGTCGCGATTTTCCCTGAGCGAGCTGCCCTTAACGTACAAAGAAGACTGGGTGAAATTGGTGCTCATGTCACCCATGTCCGCAAGCACTCGATAGCCGGCTTTTACCGCGATCGTCAGATGCGGCGGCGAGAGGATCGTCGCGTCCATGCGCCCGGCCATCAAAGAACCCATGCGCGTCGGCGCGTCGCCGCCGATGACGATTTGAATATCGGCGAGCTTCAAACCCCACTCTTTGAGCGCCAGTTGCAAGGCGAGATCGTTGGAGCCGCCGTAGTTGAGAATGTTGACCCGCTTGCCGCGCAGATCATTGGGATTGCGAATGTCGGGCCGCACGACGAAGGCGTAGGGAAATTTATTGTAAGACGCCGCGATGACTTTGATGTCCGAGCCTCTGACGGCGGCAGCCAACGGGCCGGTCGCCGATCCAGTGGAAAAATGAGTGCTGTTTCCCAACAGCGCGGCAACGGAACGCGCCGCGCCGGTGATCATGATCACCTCGACGTCCAGCCCGTGCTTCTCGAAAATCCGTAAATCCTTTCCTACCCACGTCGCGCTCTGAAAGCCGGCGTGGCCGCCATAATCGGCGATCAGCTTTTCCGCGGCATGTAACGACGCACTGACAGAACCGATGAGAAATAGTAGGCAAAATTTTCCTGCGTGTCTGAAATTCACCGTCGCTCCTTTAGCGTCCGACTCTTGGTTATCCTTGCCCGCGAATCGCAGCAGTTTGATGTCCACGACGAGCCGCGTCGACCGAGCGGCGACCGACGACGGCTCTAAAGGGCGTGCTGTTTGCTCTCAGTTTTGGTTGGAGAGCTCCTCGCGCACGATCTTGCGCACGATCTCTGCCGTCAGGCGCTTCTCGCTCTGGCCGAGATAAAATTTCAAAGCGTCGTTGATGAGGGTTTGATATCCCTTGCCAGTATTCTCGGACTGAACCTTGAAACGCTTTACAATTGCATCGTCGAGATAAATTGTGATGCGTGTCTTCCCAACCTGGGGAATCACCGCACCGCGCTTGCCCTTAGAGAAATCATACTCCTTCTTCATACGTCCTTCTTTCTCTCGGTGTCGCTTTTTTCGAACCGAGATAACTCGAATATCGTCATCCCGAGAAGTCCAAACCACAACCCTCAGGGAGCCGAACATGTTTGCGCCCAAAGTTACGAACCGTTGCTCCCGTTCAGCCGATTCGTCTTCAACCGTGACCGCTAAGGGGTCACTCAAAACCCCATCACCCTCGGTAAGTGAAACGCCATGTTTTCTGAGATTTGCGCTGTTCTTCCTGGGATCAAAGTTTGCTGTCACCTGTCGAGTGTATGCATATAATGCATATAATGCAAATCCGCTTTAGGGCTACGGTTAAGAAGGGAGCACAAATAGGCTTGCACAGGGCTAGGAAACTCTCGTTTTCCATGCGCTCCTCAACGCTCCTAAAACAGTGAAATATCATTCGACGAACAAAGAGAGGAATGCAACTTATGAACATACGAGAAAAATGGCATGGGCCAGACGCCTACCGAATCACCTTATCCGCCCGCACCAAGACATTCGGCGGAACCGTCAGGCCGATTGCTTTTGCCGCTTTCAGGTTGATAATGAACTCGAACTTGATCGGCTGCTCGACGGGGATGTCGGCGGGCTTGGTGCCTTTCAAGATCTTGTCGACAAAGTCAGCGGCGCGCCGCCATATGTCCGTATTGTCTGGCCCGTAGCTCATCAAGCCGCCAGCCTCAACAAACTCACTGTAGTGGTAGATCGCCGGCAACCGGTTCTTTGCCGCGAAGTCCAACACTCGGCGTTGCTGAGTATTGATACGTTCACCTGTGGACGTAATGAGCGCCTGGGCGCCTTCCCTTTTCGCTCGTGCGAATGCGCCCTCAAAATCGTCAAGGCTTCGCACCTCCAGCGATAGAAGTTTGAGTCCCAACGCCTTGGCCGCAGCCTCCATCCTCGTGAGAGCCAAGTTTCCCCTCGCACCATCCGGTTGCCAGAGGAAGGCCACCCGGGCAACCTTGGGAAAGGCTTCCTTGAGCAGTTCCAATCGTTTGCCATCTAGATCCGGTACCATGAGGCTAAGTCCGGTGATATTCCCGCCTGGTCGTGCCAGGCTGGAGACAATCCCAATTCCTACTGGATCGGAAGCACCGGCGAATACGATCGGAATTGTCCCGCTCGCCTTCTTGGCAGCTTGGGCTGCCGGCGCCCCCACGGTGACGATAACATCAACTTTAAGACGGACCAGTTCGGCGACAAGGTCAGGCAGCCGTCCGCGTTTCCCTTCTGCATAACGGTACTCAATGAGAATGTTCTTTCCTTCGACATAGCCAAGCTGGCGCAGCCGTTGGCGAAATGCTTCGACCCGGGCCGGGAAGACGGACCCGGAGGTCGGGTTCAGAATTCCTATCCGGTGAATTCTCGCCGGCTGCTGCGCCTGGGCCGCTTCCGACCCTAATCCAAGGAATCCCGCAGTCCCCGCCACCGTCGCAGCTCTCAGAAACTCCCGCCGGCTCCAGCCGTCGACTTTTCGGTCATTCATTTAAATCTCCGTTCGAGTCTGCAATTTTAGTCCGCGGGGCCGCTTTCCGAAGATTACCAATCGAGATTGAAGCCAGAACAGATTCAGCCGCAAGTTGTTTATGTGGCCTGCTTATTTCACACCGCCCACGCGCCGTCAACTTATTCCCGCGGAGCATGAATTTTTCCAGTAGTGGTTCAGTTTGTCAGAAACTTGTAGGGGCGACCCTGCGTGGTCGCCCGTCCGAGTGGGCAAACACATAGGTTTGCCCCTACAAAAAAGACCGATTGATCACAAACTGAACCACTACCATTTTTCCACTTTGCTTGACAGATTGTCAGCGCTGAAATATCTCTCGAAGGACAGAGAGAGGAATCCCGATCATGAGCATACGAGGAAAAACAGCAATCGTCGGCATCGGCGAGACGCCCACCGACCGCCTCGGCAGTAAACCCGGCGAGGCGAAAAAATCGACCGCGGAATATCTTGCCTGGGCCGCGCGTCTGGCGATTGAAGACGCCGGCTTAACTAAAAAAGATTTCGACGGCCAGGGTTTGGCCGCGATTTATACCACTAATCATTCGCAACCCTTCTGGCCCGAAGAAGTCGCGGCGATTCTCGGCATCACGCCGGGAGTATCGCTTGCCGGCGGCAACGGCGGCGCCAGTTCGGTGTCGCTACTCGGCCACGCCGCGGCGGCGATCAGCGCCGGACTCTGCGATCTAGTTCTGGTCATTGCCGCAGCGGCGCCGTTTAGCGAGCGCGGTGGACATCGCGGCGCCCACGGCGACACCCGCGACTTCGAGATGCCCTTCGGCGTCATGGGACCCAATTGTAAAATCTCCTTCGTGATGAGCCGCTATATGCACGAGTCGGGCATGACCGACGATCATTTCGGCAAAATCGCCGTCACCGGCCGCTATCATGCCTCGCTCAATCCCAACGCCTATTTGCGCAAGCCGATCACCATCGATGACTACAAAAAATCGCGCATGATCTCGGACCCGATCCGCCTGTATGACTGCGTCATGCCGGCCAACGGCGGCAAGGCCTACATCATGGCATCGGCGGAGCGGGCAAAAACCATGCGCAAGCCGCCGGTCTATGTGCTGGGTTGGGGCGAATGCAACAACGCCAGTTTCGGGCCGCGTTATCGCGCCAACCCGCTCATCACCGGCATCACCGACGCCGGCAAGCGCGCCTTCGCCATGTCGGGAGTTGCCCATAAAGACATTCGTTGTTTGAATCTTTACGATGACTATATTCCTGTCGTCATGATCCAGATAGAAGATCTCGGCTTCTGCGGCCGCAACGACAAAGCCTTCTTCGAGAAAACCGATTTCACCTTCAAAGGCGACCTGCCGATCCAAACCAGCGGCGGCATGATCAACTGCGGCCAACCCTCGACCACCGGCGGCATGCTACATGTCATCGAAACCGTCCGGCAGATCCGCGGCGAAGCTGGCGAGCGGCAGGTGCCCAACATCAAGTTCGGTATCTCCACCGGCGTCGGTGCGGTGAACTACGGCAAGAATTTCGGCTGCACCGCAGCCGCTATCTTAGGAAGCCAATCGTGATCGTGTTCGTGGTTCGTGATCGCTAAGATCCGGACCGCATCCGAAATGCGACACGCGCACGATTCACGAACACGTTATTAGGAGTTCCCCATGGCAGAAGAGAAAATAGCTAAGAAACCACTTCCCGAAATCACCCCGGTAAACCAGCCGTTCTGGGATGGCGCCAAAGCCGGCAAACTGATGATGCAAAAGTGCACCAACTGCACGACCTGGGTCTTCCCGCCGCGCCCGGTGTGCGGCGATTGCGCCAGCGAAAAGCTCGACTGGGTTCAGGTCAATGGCAAAGGAAAAGTTTTTTGCTTCACCATCATTCGTGAAGTCGTCGGCACCGCCTTGCGCGGCTTTGGGCCCGACATTCCCTACGTCACCGCCTGGGTCGACCTCGACGACGGCCCGCGCCTTTGCAGCAACGTCATCGGTTGTCCCATCGAACAAGTCAAGATCGACATGCCGGTGGAAGTCGTCTTCGAAGACAGCGATGACGGCATCACGCTGCCGAAGTTCAAGCCAGCGTAAGATCGTCACGCCATCGGGAAAGAACCCATTCACCGCGGAGGTGCGGAGAACGCCGAGAGAAGAGAGTAAAAAATGTTCTCTGCGAACTCTGTTCCTCTGCGGTGAACCATTCAATGCACGACCTTTATCTCGCCGTGATGACGGCAATACCCGCGACTAATAGAATCGAGCCGGTCACAGCGAGCTTGGTAATCTTTTCTTCGCCGCGCAGAAACACCGCGGTGAAGACAATGATGAACAACGGCGTCGTATTGATGATCGGGCTCACCACCGAGACCTGTCCTGCGTGGAGCGCGTGAAAAGTAAACAACTGGCCGACCAAGGCGAAGAGCGCCGCGCCGCCATAATACGGCAGACAGCCGCCGCGCAGCTTCAGCGCAGCAAAATTGCCGGATACCGTCAGCGATGCGAGTAAACACAAGAACGAGGTGGTGCTGCTGACCGTCGTAGCGATCAACGGTTCATCGATGGTGAGCAAACCCATTTTACGAATATTCTGCGACACCGAGGCGAGCAGCGCCGCGCCCAGCGGAAACAGCAGATCGATGGTGCGCCATTTGGCTTCGCCTTCCCTGCGATAAGAAACCAGCCAGGTGCCCGCAACGGTTAGAAACGCGCCTGTGTAGACCAGCAGACCCGGCCGCTCACTCAAAACGAAAAAAGCCAACGCCAAAGTAAACAGCGGCGCCGTGCCACGCACCGGCCCGGCGCGCGAGACGCCCAACCGGATGATGCCCATGTAGAACAACACCCGCACGATGGCCGGCTGGATCACGCCGCTAGCGACGAAATACAGATTGGCCGAGTGAAAAATCTTGTCCAGCGGGAATTGCCAAAGAATATAGGGCACCAAAGCGGCAACGGAAACGAGGAAACTTACCAAGGCCGCGGTCGACGCGTTGGAGTAAGCCGTGCCTTTGCGCACCAGGATCGAATCCACCGCCCATGCCGCCGCCGATAGTATCGCCCAAATCTCGCTGCTCATGAATGATTGCCGGACGTTGTCTGCCATCCACCCTTAGCATGCTCGGGCTTCGCAGGATACCGATCGAACTCGCGCACGCCTGGCCGCGTTTAGTTGTATTCAGTTTTCGCTCCAGATATCTTGGCGCGAAACCGCACGGAGGATTTTAGGTGAACCCTCGATGAAAAAACTTCTTGGTCTTCTGGTTATCAGCGGCGCGGTCACCGCCGCGCTGTTCTTGCTTACGAGCCTCGCCGGAACCGGCGGTGGCCAAGCCCAACAAGCGATTACGCTCAAGCCCGGCTCCGTCATTAAAGAAGGCTCGTTCGTTTCCATCGAATACACGCTTACCGACGACAGCGGCAAAGTCATCGACACCAATGTTGGCAAAGAGCCGCTCACTTACATTCAAGGCGCGGGGCAGATCGTCAAAGGCTTGGAACAAGCGCTCAACGGCTTGAAAGTGGGTGACCAGAAAAAAGTTTCGGTGAAGCCGGAAGACGGCTACGGCATGCCCGACGAAAAAGCCTTTCAAGAAATCGCGAGAGAGAAGATTCCCAGCGAAGCGCAAAAAGCCGGAACCATGCTGATGACCAAGGGACCGGACGGCCGCGGCGTGCCGATCCGCGTCCATGAGGTAAAAGACAAAACCGTCGTGGTCGACTTCAATCATCCGCTGGCAGGCAAGACTCTCAACTTCGACGTCAAGATCAAAGACATCAAAGCCGCGGAAGCCGGATAGCCGGGCGACGCCCAAACCGGCTGGAGTCATGGAGTATTGAAGTGATGGAGTAACGGCCTAAACCCAACACTCCAGTATTCCACCACTCCAATTCTCCATGCGCCCCAAGTTTTTCTACGGCTACGTCATCATCGCGCTGTGCTTCGCCAACATGGTAGTGATGCGCGGCGTCAACGGCGCCTTCGGAGTCTATTATCTCGCCTTGCTCGAAGAGTTTTCCTGGTCGCGCAGCGACGGCGCGACCATCGCTTCGGCAAATTTTTTCGTCTACGCGATCGCCTCTCCTGCGGTGGGGCTGGCTTTCGATCGCCACGGCCCGCGTGTGCTCATGCCGTTGGGCGCTTTCTTAACCGGGCTCGGTCTGGTGCTTTCATCGTTTGCCGACTCGCTCGCCGGCATGTATTTCTCCTACGGCATCGTCACCGCGCTCGGCCAAGGCGCCTTGAGTTTTGTCGGCCACAACGCGCTTATTTCCTATTGGTTCGTGCGCAAACGCGCCACGGCGATCGGCATCGCTTCCATGGGACAGGGATTGGGCGCGCTGGCGATGGTGCCAGTGACGCAATGGCTTGTTAGCTCCGTCGGCTGGCGCTGGACCTATGTGGCGACTGGAAGCGTGCTGCTATTCTTGCTCGCGCCGGCCAATGCCTTGTTCCAACGCCGTAGCCCGCAAGAGGTCGGACAGTTTCCCGACGGTGACAGCGCGCCGTCGACTCAAACAGCCGCTGGTCGCCACGGCAAGGCCAACGGCGGTGGCCGCGACTGGACACTCGGTGAAGCGCTGCGCTCCTTCCCCTTCTGGTGCATCACCATCGGACATCTTGCCCTCGGCACGGCGCTGTTTTTGATCAACACCCACGCGATCGCCCACTTTGTCGCCGTCGGTTACGAAAAACTCGCGGCGTCCTTTTATTTCGGCCTCATTGGTTTCATTCGCATTGGCGCAACCGTCGTGTGGGGAACGCTCTCCGATCGCATCGGGCGAAACAAAACTTACGGCATCGCCACATTGGTCACCGCTCTCGGTGTCGGTTGCATGGTGGCGATGACCGCCGGGGCGCCGCTCTCGCTCGTCTACCTCACCATCGCGCTTTACGGCATCGGCCACAGCGCTGGCAATCCGACCTACGGCGCGGTCATCAGCGACATTTTTTCCGGCCGCAAGATCGGCCTGATCTTCGGTTTTTTAGAAGTTAGTTTCGGCCTCGGCAGCGCCTTTGGCTCTTGGATCGGCGGCTATCTATTTGACGTGACGGGCTCATACGCATGGTCGTTTACCTTATGTTTAATTTGCTTCATCATCTCCGGCCTGACGATTCACGCCTGCGTGCGTTGGCAGGCCAGAGAAAAAGACAACGCAAGTTGACACACACAGGTGAACACAGGTAAAGACGACTTTCACCACGAAGGACACGAAAAGCACGGCGGTCAATCCTTACTTTGCGTACCTTGCGTTCTTTGCGGTTAAGAATCTTAAGGGAGGTGTCATGAACTTCTGTTTACATGGTTCGGCGCGCACGGTTCAGGAAGCGGTTGACCGCGCGAAGCGCGCCGAGGCGCTCGGCTTCGAAGCGATCTTCTTCGCCGACAGTCAGATGAACAACGTCGATCCTTATCAAGCGATGGCCATGTGCGCGGTCAATACCAAGAAAATTCGCTTCGGCACCGCCGTGACCAACATGGTTTATCGCGACCCGACGATCACGGCGTGCTCCTTCGCGACCTTGAATGAAATCTCCAATGGTCGAGCCATCGTCGGCATGGGCACCGGCGACGGCCCAGTTTACAGCCTGGGCAGAACGGCAACCAAGCTGGTGGCATTCGAACAAGGGTTGCGAATAATCCGCGATCTCTTGCACGATCGCGGCGTCGAAGTGGACAGGAGCAAAGAACGCGCCGGCGGCAATGTGAAATTGAAAGCTGGCAAGCGCCCAGTGCCAATTTACATTTCCGCTGAAGGGCCGATGACCTTGCGCGTCGCCGGCCGCACTTGCGATGGCATCATTCTCGGTACTGGTTTCGACAAGCAAGTCACCGACTGGGCGCGACAACAAGTCGCCACGGGAGCCAAAGAAGAAGGGAGAAAGTTAGAAGAGATCGACATCATGCCCGCCGGCATGATTGTTGTCGACGATGACGGTGACCTGGCGCGCAAGCGGGTGCGCAGCCGCATGGCCAACCGGGCCCATCACAATTTTCGCTTCACCATGGAAACCGTGCCGGAAGGCGAAGCCGTGGGCATAAAGAAATTCATGGACAACTTCGATATCTCGAAGCCCATCGAAGACAGAGTCGATCCTGACTTTGTCACCGACTACCTGCTCGAACGCTTCACCATCGCCGGGACGCCGGCCGAGTGCATCGCCAAAGTAAGACGGCTCGAAGCCGACGGTGTCAAACGTATCCTGCTCACGCCGCCCAACGCGATCTACGATCAAGTGATGGAAAAGTGGGGCAGGCAGGTGATAGCAAAATACTAGAGGTCAGAAGTCAGAGGTCAAATATCCAATGCGATCATCGATCCTCAATCCTCGATCATCGACCCTATTTCTACTGGGCGCCTTGCTGGTAATTCCCGCAATCGCCCAAGGGCAAACCAAACTCCGCGCCAGCTACGCCGGCACGACCGGTTATCACCTGCCGATTTGGGCGCAGAAACAAGAAGGTCTGGATAAACAATACCGCCCCGACGAGGAGAGCCGCAAGTTTTACGCCGACAACTTCACCGACATTCCGCGCACAGAGACCAGCGGCTGGCGCAACCTCATCGCCACCCTCGGCAAAAGCAAAAGCGACATGTCCCGCTTTCTCGATATGAGTTTGCTCGACGAGCTGCAGCGCGAAGGATTCTTCGAGCGCATTGGAAAATAGCAGCGGTCGTACATTTCTGCGTCACAGCTTCGCTCGGCTCGGCATAATCGGTCGCTTTTGTTGTGTTCCTGGCCGTCACGATATAAAATTAAATTTCTACTGGACTGTAAATTCCGCACCGAATGGAGATCTGAATGCGCTTCCATCACTTTTCGCTCGCCACGCTCGTGGCGTTGATTCTAGTTTACCCGGAGATTTCCGCCAGCGCGGAAAAAGCCAAGGACGATCGAGTCGTCAAAGACGGCATGAATGTGAGTTTCGACTACACGCTCAAAGACACGGACGGAAAAGTCGTCGAGACCAGCAAAGGCAATAAGCCACTCACTTACATTCACGGACAAAAACAGATGATTCCCGGCTTGGAAAAACAACTCACCGGCATGAAAGTCGGCGACGAAAAGAATGTTCGGGTCAAGCCTGAAGACGCCTACGGCCAGATCAACAAGAACGCTTTTCAGGAGGTCCCCAGAGAAAAGATTCCCTCCAACGGTCTCAAGGTCGGCGCCATGCTGGCGGCGAAAAGCTCCGAGGGGCAAGTCGTTCCCATGCGCGTTCACGAGATCAAAGAGAAAACCGTGATCATGGACATGAACCACCCGATGGCCGGCAAGACGCTAGTCTTCGACGTCAAGATTGTCGACATACAACCTCCGTCCGCGTCACCGGCAAAGCCCGCCGCACCCGCGAAGCCCGAGGCGCCAGCCAAGCCAGCGGAACCGGCAAAAAAATAATCGCCAGCGCATCCCAGATAACCGATGAACCTGGAAGAGTTTGCCAAGCGAATAAGAAGTTCCAGTGCCATCGTCTTTTTCACCGGCGCCGGGATCAGCACGGAGTCGGGCGTGCCGGACTTTCGCAGCCCAGGCGGGGTCTGGACCAAGTATCAGCCAGTGCTGTTCCAAGATTTTCTCGCCAGCGAAGCCGCGCGGGTGCAACACTGGCAGCTCAAGAAGGCGACCTACGAATTATTCAAGACCGTCAAAGCCAACATCGGCCACGATGCGATCTGCGAATTCGAACAGCGCGGCCAACTGCTCGGCCTGATCACCCAGAACATCGACGGCCTGCATAAGCTCGCCGGCACCTCCGAAGCGAAGCTAGTCGAGCTCCATGGCACCGACCGCTTGGTCACCTGCCTCGAGTGCGGCAAAGCCTATCAACCCGCAGACATCTACGAGAGCTGGAACGAAAGTTTGCCGACGCCGACCTGTGACGCCTGCGGCGGTTTTTTGAAATCGGCCAATGTTTCCTTCGGCCAATCGATGCCGGTCGATGCGATGCAGCGCGCGCAAGCATGGAGTGAACAGGCCGACATCTTCATCGTCATCGGCTCGTCACTGCAAGTGCAGCCCGCGGCAAGTTTTCCGGTGATCGCCAAGCGCGGCGGCGCGCTGCTCGCCATCGTCAACCGAGACCCCACGCCGCTCGATGACATCGCCGACTTCGTTCATAACGGCGCCATCGGAGATTTCTTCAAACAACTGCGCTTCCAATCGCTCGACAGCTAGAGACGAAATTCTCGCTTGGGAAAATCCTTACGGCGACATTCCTCAGCGAAGACGGACATAAACCATGCAGCTCCTGCGCTTGGCCGACGTGCCATTGAATCAGCGCGACCGGTTCTTTTACTACTCCAGACTTCGCGCCGGCGCCGGCGCAGTGATTTTCGCCGCCATCGCAACCGCGGCGCTCAAATTCGGCAGCCAAACCGGAGCTTCGCTCGCGTATTACGTCGCGGCGGTCGCCACCGTCTGTCTGCTGTTATTCCAAAAGCTCGTCACTTCCCGTTTCCGCCCGTCCAACTGGCTCGAGCGCGTGACCGATCATGGACTTTTTCATCAAGTTCCGCTCCTATTTGAATAATCATTTTTCTGAGCAGGACGCCACGGTCGTTTATCTTCCCTACTCGGAGATTCGCTCGGCGCGCCTGCTAAAGGAACGTCAAGAACTTCCAGACCGGGACGATCGCTACCGTTCGACAACGACGACAAGGACTCGACGGTTACTGGAGCTGTAATTGGCCGACAAATAAACGGAGCATTTCGCGTACGGGGTATTAACCCCGTACGCGACCAAAGGGGATGCTCGCCCCCTTTGGATTCCCCATTTAATTGGTGCCCGCAGCAAGCTGCGGGGAATTATTGGATTCAACCCAGTTTGCAGAGGCGCTGGGCAAAGAACGCGCGCGGCTATTCGCCAAGTCGGCTGCCGGCGATCCTAAGCCGTCGACGCGCTACCAACACTTTCCGGTCCAGCTTGCGTCGCCCGCTTTTGCGAATCGAATGGGGCGTGGTTCCTGACGCGCAAAGGTTCCTCGACGAAATAACACGTCAAACGCTCGTTCGCCCCGCCGAGGAGTCGCCCAAGGACTTTGTCCGCCTCGACGGCCTCAGTACCGCGGAGCAGGAGGCGCGTCGGCTGGAGCGAGTTGAATCGGGCGACATGATCGGCGCGGTCGCGATGGCGAGAAAGCTCTATTCGTACGATCTCAAGACCGCAAAGGATTTCGTCGAAGGGCTGGTCGGAAAGCGGTCCACGGCATAAGCGTCAAGGTTTAAGAATCACCTTCTTCGTTCCCGGTCGCGCCGCATGCCGCAGCGCGTCGATGCCATCGGCCAATGAATAGACCTTCTCGATCAAAGGTGTCACCGAAACCTGCTTCGCCATCAATGCGCCCAGCGCGTCGGCAAACGGTCCGCAGCGCGAACCGATGACGTTGATCTCGTTAATCACGATCGGCGCAAGCGACACTTGGTAATTACCGGCGATGGTGCTTTTCAGAATCAAAGTGCCGCGCGGCCGCACAGCACTGAGGGCCAATTCAAGACCAGATGCCGAGCCGGTGGCTTCCACTACAACGTCGAACAAGCGCGGCTGCCAATCGTTCAACAGCATCGTCCGCACGCCGGATTTCTTGATCAAGGCGAGCTTGTCCTCATGCTTTCCCAGCGCGGTAATTTTCGCGCCGGTCAGCCGCAACACCTGCGCACAGAGATTACCCAGCTTGCCGTCGCCAAGCACGAGCACTTCGTCCCCTGGATTAGGTTGAATTTGCGTGAGGATTTCGAACGCCGCGGCCAGCGGTTCGGTGAATACCGCCTCTTCGTCACTGACGTTATCGGGCACGAGATGAAGATTCGCCGCCGGAACAGAAACATACTCGGCGAAGACGCCGTCGGCGTTGACAATCCCCATCACCCGACGGTTCGGGCAATGGCGGCTCAAATCACGCCGGCAGTTGTCGCAATCGCCACAGCCGAAATTGATTTCACCGACCACGCGCTTGCCGATCCATTCGCCTGGTCCCTCGCTCACTGAGCCAACGAACTCGTGCCCCAAGACGCCGGTGAAGCCCATGTAGCCTTTGAGAATTTGTAAATCGGTGGAGCAGATACCGGCGAGATGAACTTTCACCAGCGAGGTCAGAGTCGCGCCGGCCTCCGACGCAATCTTCGATCCTCTATCCTCAATCCTCGCCCCCGGCGTTGGATAAACTGAGTCGAATCGAAGCCCACGTCCGTCCCAGTAAAGCGCGCGCATGAGTTGGTGATTGAATCAGCTGTGCAGCGGGCGCGCCCACTTTGTTTTTGGCCGCTCGACCAACTCGCCGTCGACATAGATGTCGCAGCCGCGCTCGTGAAAAAAGCACAAGAGTCCTTTTATCTTCGGACACTCGGGAATGGTTTCCATGTAACCCCAGACCAAGTCGGGAAACGCGTCATTGCCGAGCTTTACCGACCAGTAAGAGGCCGGCCCTTTGTAAGGGCAGCGCGACTTGGTCGCGCTTGGAACCAGCAGATCCATGCGGACATCCTCTTGCGGGATGTAGAAACGCACCGGATGGTTGGTCTCGAAAAGCAAGTGCGGCCGTTTAGTCTCGGCGACGGTTTGCCCATCGATGACGACACGAATATGGCGCGAGCTCGGTAGCGCATCGACGCGCTTATAAGGATCGCGCGCGTGCTTGTAGAGATCCTCGTCTTCCTCCATCCATTTATCCATTTTGTCCCACTCGAAGGAGAAATGATCCTTGATCGCGCTCGCCTCGGGCGTCGGACTCAAAAAGCTCCAAGCTGCGTTCTCCGCAGTTTTGTTGCCGCTTCGAATCGACCAGTACGAAGCTTCACCTTTCTGCGGACTGGCAATCTTGTGCGGGCTCGGCGCGAAAAGATCCGTGCGTACATCTGCCTTGGGGAAATAGTAAGCGGGCAGGATATCCGGCTCGCGCACGAGCTTGACTCTTTTGCTGTCGGCGATCGTCTCGCCGCCGAACATGACACGCACATGACGCGGACTTTGGGAAATGTGAATCCAATGCCCCGGATCGCCATGAACCGGCACGCGCTCTTGAATGACATTGCTCTGCATAAATCACCCTCGAACTATTTTTTTTGCGCCCATTGCGCTCTTTGCGGCTAATTTTCCTAATCCGAATTTCCTACTTCGTGTCCTTCGTGATCTTCGTGGTGAATGTGTCCTCTTAATTCAGCTTCTTCAACTTCTGCAAGCTGCGTAGCTCGCGCGGCGGCTGCAAGCGTTGGCCCATGATGGTCCACGACACTTCGCCGACGTAAATATCGCCGCGCGAATCGATGGCAAGGCCATGCGGCGCGATGAACTGGCCGGGCTTTTCGCCGGCGAAAATATCGCCCAGGCGCGCCAGCCGTTTGCCTTTCTTGTCATAAATATCGACGCGGTTGCCAAGATTTGGCGCGTTCAGATTGACGCCCAGGCCCGGTCCAAGCTCGCCGACGTAGCAAACCGGCTCTTGCTTCGTCGTGTCCATGTAGAGCGCGCAGGGCCGGTGCATGTTGTTCCACTGGGTCTCGTACTTGCCGTTGCCGTCGAACACCTGCACGCGATTGTTCTCCCGGTCGGCGACGTAAACCCAACCCTCTTTGTCGGTGACGATGTTGTGCACGATGTTGAACTGTCCTGGATCGGCGCCCGACTCGCCCCACGAGAGCAATAGTTTTCCGTCCGGCGAATACTTGTGCACGCGCGAGTTGCCGTAACCATCCGAAATGTAAATCTCTCCCTTGGGTGAGAACGCCACGTGGGTGCAACGATTGAACGGCTCGCCGCTTTGATACGGCGCCGCGCTTCCGGGCACGCCGATGGTCATGAGGATTTTTCCGTCCAATGAACATTTGCGCACCGTGTGATCGCCGTCGTCGGTGAGAAAGATCGTATTATCGGGACCAATGGTCGCGCCATGGGCGCGCTTGAATACCCCATCGCCCCATGAGCGAAGAAAGTTGCCGTCGCGGTCGAAGACGATCACCGGATGTTTGCCGCGTGTGAAGCAATAAAGCTGGTCTTTGTTATCGACTGCCACCGCAGCTACTTCGTGAAAAGTCCAGTCATCGGGCAACTTACCGAAGCCTTCGATGACTTCATATCGATACTGTCCACTTCCCAGTCTTACACCCATCGCAGCCTCCTAATAATTACGATCATCGATCCCCGATTCTCTCTTAACCCCCTTCATGCTCATACACTGGCCGCCAAGCCTCAAACCCGCCGCTCATGCTCGCGACATTGGTAAAACCATTCTCGATCAAGAACGTGGTGGCGCCCAAACTGCTGTTGCCGTGGTAGCAATAGACAACCATGGCTTGGTCCTTCGCGGTGTTTTGCAGAAACTCTTGCACGTTGCCATCGCTGAGATGAATCGCGCCCGGAACATGCGCTTGGCGATACGACCCCGGGTCGCGAATGTCGACGAACAATGAGGATTTCTCGTCAAGTTTCTTTTTCGCTTCGTGAATCGCTATCTGCGGGATTTCCATGCACCGTTCCTTTTCTGTTTCTTCCGGGTTTGCTGTGAAGAAGTATTCACCGCAGAGACACAGAGTTCACAGAGTCCGGAGTCTTTCAATTTCAAAAGCTCTTTACTCTGCGTCCTCAGCGCCTCCGCGGTGCAATTTCCGATTTCTAGTTCACTGGAAAGCCTGAAGCCCCCCGTTTCTGACGTTGTCGTTTTATCAAGCTCGAACCAGGCTGTCCACAGCGGAAACTTTCTCCGCCAACGTAGGCGCGGCAAGCATCAGCTGCTATAATCCGGCGCCATGAAACTTTCACCGATCGCCTACTATGTCACCGCCGCCGTTTGCCAGACCGCGGGATCGTCCGGCGCGGCGATGCTCGCGCCCTTCTTCATGAAAGAACACGGCTATTCCATCGCGCTGGCCGGCATACCGTTGGTCGCCAACGGCGTCGGCCGGGTTTGCTCGGATCTATTTTCCGGCGTGATGGCGACCTACTTCAGTTCCGGTACCCTGCTCATCGCCGCGGTGGTGATCGGCTTCACCATGAGCGTGATCGGCTATCTTTTTCTCGATGCCATGCCGGTATTTCTCGTTGTCTTCACCGTCTATGGCCTCACCGAGGCGATGTTCGCGCTCTCGTTACGAAAGATCGGCTTCGATCAATCCGCGCCCGAACAGCAGGGCAAAGTCCAAGGACAGATGGCCTCGGCATTAGGCATCGGCTTTACCCTCGGCCCGCTGCTCGGCGGCTTCGTCGGCAAATGGCTTGGTTCAAACGCGCTGTTTCTGCTCTACGCGCTGCCCGAAGTGCTCGGACTGATTCTGGTCCTGCTCGGCGGCGCGCACCGCTACCGTAGGAGCGTAAGAGACACGTCGACGACGCTGTGGCGTGAAGGAGTCGGCTTACTGAAGCAGCCGCCGTTTCTCGCTTCGTGTCTCGCCATCTGCCAGTCCTTCTTTTTTTTAGTCGGCGTGACCCGCGTCGCGTTTCCTTTTCTCGCCGTCAATCAACGCGGCATCGGCCTCGACGTTGTCGGCACCATGATATCGATCTCGCGGCTGACCGACACCCTCGGCCGATTCAGCGGCGGCCTGCTGGCCGACCGGATCAAATCCCACCGGGTGATTCTGCTCGGCGTCGCCGTTGGCATCCCGATGTTTGTCTTGCAAGTCTACGGCGGCGGCTACTTCACACTTTTACTGCCGCTGGCTGTCATGACGTTAGGATTTGGCTGGTCGAACGTAGGCGCCACGACTTTCGCGTTACAGTGCGCGCCGCCGTCGGCCAAGGGATTGAGCCTCGGCTTGTCGCGCGCGTCAACTTCGGTTGGACAAATGTTGGGACCGCTTGCCTGCGGCGTATTGATCGAAGAGATGGGCTACGATCAAGGCTTTCAAGCGATGGCGTTGGGTTCTCTCGCCGTACTGGCCATCACTTGGTACGGCCTGACACGACAACCGGGCGGAGCCGCAGGGGACTCCAGCCGGTGATAATGGATCTGTGAGTTCTCTGTCGTCATTCCCGCGTACGCGGGAATCCAGACTCCCCTCCGCCTGCATTCCGGGTCGCGCAGCTATCGCCGGCTCGCCCGGAATAACGACTGGATTCTCCAATAAACGTCGGTGGCAATGAGCTAGCGTAGCCCCTTGTACTCCTCGCCGATGCCGAGGTCTTTCAAGTACTCCATGCTGTTGTTGGCGTAACCGACCTGCCCCGCCTTCTCGGCGCGCCAGGCGTCGAGATACTTGACGATGTCGTCCAGCGGCAACACGTCGGCGTATTTTTGATTCATGTCGAATAAATTAATCGCGTGACAAGCTTCATGCCGGTCGAACACGCACTCTTCAGCCACGACCATGCGCAAGCGATTGGTCGTGCCGTCGACTACGCTGGCGCGCACGCAGCCGCTGGTGCTCTCGCCGCAAGTGATGATCGTGTCGACGCCGAGAAAGTTCAGATGGCCGATCAGAGGCGTGCCCCAAAACGCGCTCGGCGAAACTTTTTTGAAAACGGTTTCGCCGGGAATCGGTTTGACCTGGTCAACGATGTCGTAACGGCGGCGGAACCGATCAAGCTCCTCCGCGCTCATGGTTGCGCGTTTCTTGGTATCGCGGCGAAATGCCCAAGGCTCGACGGCGACGCCATCCATGCCGGTAACATGGATGATTGGAATGCCGACCTCGCGCGCCTTGGCGAGAAGTTTTTGAATATGCGGCAAAGCGCTCCAACCGGCAAGACCGCAACTCCCCGGCCAAGTCTTGATCGCCTCGGTCACAGCCTCTGGCTTGTCACCGAAAACCCAACGATAAAGATCGATCAACAACAACGCCGGCCGCTCACCGAAACCAATGCGTCGATCAGCTTTGCCAGCCAACGTAGCTTTGTCTTGTTCTGTAAGAAATTTCTCCCAAACTCTCTCAGCCATGCAACACCTCCGAATTGAATTGATTGGAAACTTATCACCGTGATCGACAAACGGTCAAGGCGAGCCCACGCCAGCTGAAAATTAGTATTGTGTCCCACGGAATCTCGCCCCCCCGGGATCCTGTCCCGCTTTTACGACCTTCGTTCCCGACCTCCGCTGTTAACATGTGAAACGCCCCCAGGAGGTTTCTGTCAAATGAGTAAGAATATCGATCGTTGGCATGAGGTTAGCGAAAATATGATAAAGGTGAGAGCGTTGTTGTTGTGGGTCAAAATGCCGCACATACCGGTTAAGCCCAAGCGATACGATCGAAAAACAACAGATCAGTGCGGAAACCGCGCCCAAAACGACTACTATCAATTTCGACATTTCGGGTAACGCGCCAAACACAATAAACGGAGCATTTCGCGTACGGGGTATTAACCCCGCACGCGACCAAAGGGGATGCTCGCCCCCTTTGGATTCCCCATCAATAGGGTGCCCGCAGCAAGCTGCGGGGAATTATTAGATTCAACGTCCCAATCACGCCAATAGCAATTACGAAGTAGTCCAAAGGCTTAAACGCGCTCATAACGCCTCGGTTCAGCTTATCCTCAGCTTAACTACTTTCGCGATCTCACTAACGTGCGCAGTCCATTTGTCAATTTTTGACGATCGCCCAGCCATACCGAGCTACTGTTACTCCGTCAGCAATGGCACGCTTGGTAACTTCAGAGAAAGCTGGCATTGTGCAATGAGTCCGCCTGCCTATGAAGTGAGTCAATCAATCTATCTCGACCGTCGATGTCATGATACCGGCCGATAGTATAATCGTTTTCGCTACTTAACAACGAAATTTGTTTGCCGGCAAACACTGCGGGCCTGACAGTGCTTGCGAACCACGATCGGTCTGTATCGCTCTCAAATTGATCCATCGATCGGCAACGTAAATAATAGTCACTCCGCATCGCAAGTCGGATTGGCCGGTTCTTCAAATGGTTGCCGTTACAGTTTCGAAAGCGCTATAGTTCAACGCAGGAGGGGTTATGCAGAAACTTACTCCCATTGATCTGGCTGGGGTCGTCGAAGAGGTCAAGGCCGAAGGCAAAACTCGCCGCGTGCTGTGGCAGGACTCGGAATCCATCGCGTTCTTGAGCAGTGGACGGAAAGAACGGAAGGATTTTCACATCGATCCGGCCGACGAAGTGACGCTGCAACTGAGCGGCGTGCAGGTGCTCGTCTACATCACGCCCGAAGGCAAACAAGAAAACGCGGTGATCCAAGCCGGCCAAGCGCTCCTCTGTCCCGGCGGCGTGCCGCACTCGCCGCGGGTCGAGGAGAATTCATGGTTCATCGTCTTCGAAAGAAAACGCAAACCCGGCGAGCGGGATCTGTTCAAATGGTACTGCGATCACTGCGGCTTCAAAGTCTACGAAGTCGCTGTCGAAGTCGGCGATTACCGCGCCGATCCGGTGGGCCAGGTTTACGAGAAATTCTACGGCGACGAGCAACTACGGACCTGCAAAAAATGCGGCACGGTGGTGCCGGTGCCGCCGAAATAATAATGAGAATAACTCGTTGCAGTCGTTCAAAACGTTCAAGCCGTTCAGATCGTGGTCGGAAGAAGATCCGGAGTCGGACAGTTGTCCGCAATGAACGCAAAGGGCACAAAAAACTTTTCGTGTCAGAACTTAGCCTGCTTCGCGTGTTTGGCGCGAGAAGTATGCCCCTTCTTCGCGTCCTTCGTGTGGTGAGAATTGATCTATGACGCGGTACATACCAATACTCACGCGACTTGCGCGCAATTACGCTGCGGCGGAACGCGCGGTGATCGCGGCGTTTTTTAACAAGCCGCGGAAGCGCACCGACCACATCCGCTGGCTGCGCGCCCAGGCATTTAAAGAGTATTCGGCGATCAAACCTATATTCACGGCGCTGGCGAAACTCTATCCAGAGATCGACCGCGGCATCGACCGCCATGACTACGAAGAGTTAACCGAGAAGCTCGCCGACGAGACCAAGCACGCCCGGCTCGTCATGGATTTGTTGGAAGAGCTCGGCGGCGAGAGAGTTACGTTTAAAGACTTGCTCTGGCTGCCGGAGGACAAGAAGCTGGCGAAGATCCGCGCCCGCTACTCGCCGAGCTATGCAACTTTATTACATGGCTCGGGCAAGATCAGCGCAAAGGAAATTCGCCGCCAAGACGAGATTCTCGAACGCGCCGCGATCACGCTGACCGAAGGTGGCGGCGGCGCGCTGTATCAAGTTTGCAGCAAGCTCAAAAAAAACAGCGCCGATGGCAAAATCGCCAAAGTTTTTCACGAAATTCTGCTCGACGAGGTCGGCCACAAAGACAGCGGTGGCCGTGCGCTCGTGCCGCTGGTCAAGAGCCAAGCGGCATTCGAGCGTGCGGCAAAGATCGTCTGCGAAGTATCGGGCCAACGGCTGCGCATGCGCAATGAACAGTTCGGTTTTCCGCTCGATCGGAATGAGCTGATCGCGCTGGACCGGCGCGCGCGCCAGTTGGCCGGCGGAACCCAATGAGATTTCTCCTCGCCGCGTTTGTCAGTCTCGTTCTCCATTCGCATTGCTTCGCCGTAGAGTTACCGCCGCTGCAAGCCGGCATCAACGACTTCGCCGGCATGTTGCCACCGGCGAGCATGGACGATCTCAAAGAGCGCCTGCGCCGCTTCCACACTGAAACAGCGAATGGCGTCGCGGTTCTCACGGTCAAAAGTCTCGATGGCGAGCATATTGAGATCTTAGGCAAGAAAGCTTTCAAAGCGCTACCGCTCAGCGACGCCGAACTTCGGCGCTCGGTCCTGCTCGTCGTCGCGCGCAAAGAGCATGTCGTCGGCTTGCAGGCCGGCGACGACTTGAAGCATCTGTTTCCCGAACCGACGGCGACTCAGCATCTGCAAGCCCAGGTCGCGCTCTATTGGGACGGCCTGCGGCCTGACTTAGGCATTCACGGCGCGCTGCACTATCTCTTTCGCGTCATTCGCGGCGATATTCGCGTCGGCAGTCAAACCGAGGCAGAAAAGTTGGAAGACGCGTCATTACACGGCGGCGCGGCCGGCGCCATCTTCGCGCTGTGTTTAGGACCGTTTCTGGCGTTTTTCATCGGCGGATTGTGGGGCATTTACGCGACGCACTACGGCGTGCAGCGCGCCACGCGATTGTTCATGGGCGCGATCTTCGGCGGCGCCACGGCGAAACTCGTCGCTATGATCATGTCATTCCTCGGAAACTACAGCGACAACCTTTGGTATTTCATCATGGCGTTGGCGATTCCCCTTGGCGCGTTCGGCAGCTTGACCGAGTTCTGGATGTCCGGCGACTGGAGAGGCATCCCGCGCGACAAAGGGCGGCGGCGCAAGCCGGAAGACAATATGGGAATTTAGCCGTGCTGAGTACTGAGGTCTCGTCGAGGATTGAGGAAAGAAATGGTCGAGATCGCGCGCGGCTTCACTGATTTGATTGCGTTCCGATCCGCTTTAGCGACACGGCGCAATTTTTTACGGATGGCGCTAGCTGCGGCTGCAAATACGGTGACGGGAGGTTCGGCCATGGCCGACACGATCATCAAAAAACCCGTGCCGAAAACCGGCGAGCCGCTGCCGGTGATCGGTCTCGGCACGTGGCAAACGTTCGACGTTGGCGCGACCAACGCGGCACGCGAACCGTTGCGCCAGGTTCTCAGCGAATTCGTTCGCCTCGATGGTAGCGTCATCGACTCCTCGCCGATGTACGGAAAATCGGAAACCGTCGCCGGCGATCTCGCCACCGAGCTTGGCATCCACCAGCGGGTCTTTGTCGCGACCAAGGTTTGGACCAGCGGGCGCGACGCCGGCGTGCGTCAGATGAACGAATCGTTTAAGCGCCTTCGCAGCCAGCGCATGGATCTCATGCAAGTGCACAATCTGGTCGATTACCGTGTTCATCTGAGCACTCTACGGCAATGGAAAGAACAGGGTAAGATCCGTTACCTCGGCGTCACTCACTACACCGCAAGCGCCCATGAAGAACTGGCCCGGGTGCTCGCGGCCGAAGAGTTAGACTTCGTCCAGCTGAACTATTCGCTAGCCGAACGCGAGGCGGAGAAACGTCTCCTGCCCCTCGCCGCCGAAAGGCGCATCGCTGTGCTGGTCAACCGGCCGCTGGCCGCTGGCGGGCTATTTAGCAAAGTACGCGGCAAGCCGCTGCCGCCCTGGTCTAAAGAAATCGGCTGCGCCAGCTGGGCGCAATTTTTTCTGAAATTCGTCATCTCCCATCCCGCCGTGACCTGCGCGATTCCGGCAACCAGTAAAGTTCATCATCTCATCGATAACATGCAGGCCGGATTCGGCCTGTTACCCGATGCGGCCGCGCGCGAACGAATGGCACGTTACGTTGCCGAGCTTTGAGAAGGAACGTGCTCGTGCTCGTCGCTCATGGAATAGGTCTGTATGCGAACACGAGCCCGAGCACGATTCTCCTGATTGACAGCTACTAACACCGATGATAGCCAGAGGGCTCAACCGTCAAAAATCTCAAGGAGGAACGGCCATGGCCAAACTTCGACATCTCGCTCTGCTCACGCATCAGCCCGACAAGCTCGCGGACTATTACAAGCGGGTTTTCGACATGCAAGAAATGTATCGCACTAAGAATGGTTCAGTGCATCTCTCCGACGGCGAGGTCAATCTGGCGATCCTCAACGCCAGCGACCCAAAAGAGCCGGGCCACCCGGTGGGCCTCTATCATTTCGGCTTTCACGTCGAGGATAATAAGGAGGTCGCGGCGCGCATCAACGAAGTCTATCCCGCCGGCGCGCCCAAGGAGCGCGAAGCCACCTACGCCGAGGGACGCGCGACGGACCCGGATGGCAATTTGATCGACATCTCCACTTTCGGTTGGGGCGCCAAACGCCGCATGGATCTCTAGACACGACGAGAGAGAGTTAAAGCGCACGTGTCGCGAGTGGGCGGGGCGGTTTCTATCTCAATGCTCAACTCTCATTTCTTTTCTCCAACCGGAGGCCGTTTTGCAAGTCATCGACTGTGACGCTCATGTCGAAGAGTCGGTAGCGACCTGGCAGTATCTCGATCCAAAATTCTATCTGCTGCGGCCGATTCCGGTGCTGTTTCCCGAAGATACCTGCTTCGGCACGCATAACGCAGCCTGGGTGATCGACTACAAGCTGCGCTTCTTCGCGTCCAATCCGACGCTGATGAAGCGGGCGCAGGACAAAGGCACGCCGATTCCCGTGCAGGAGATGCGCGACGTCAAACAGCGCCTCGCCTGCATGGACGAGTTGGGCATCGACAAGCAAGTAGTTTTTCCCTCGCTCTGGCTCGGCTGTTTGGCCGAGAACGTCGAGCTCGAAGCCGCCCTGGCGCAAAGCTACAATCAGTTCATGGCGACCCAGTGCGGCGAGTCCGGCGGACGGATTTTCTACGTAGCGATCGTGCCGTGGCGCCGCCCCGATATGGCCGTGCAAGAAATTCGCCGGGTCAAAGCCCTCGGCTCGGCGGTGGGAATCTTTGCCCGTGGACTGGAATGGGATCGGCCCCTGACCCATCCCGAACACTGGCCGATTTACCAGGAAGCGGAGCGGCAAGATTTGCCGATCACCGTGCACGTCGGCAACGGGTCGAGCCCGGCGATCACGCGCATGCTCGAAGGCGTGCCGCGACCGTATTTCAATGAGTTCCCGCAGATTCATCCGCTCGGCACCGGCATCGTCAGCGGCCCCTATGTGCTCTACGCCTTCACGCAAATATTGGGCTCGACTCTACTCGATGACTTTCCCAAGCTTCGTGTCGGCTTTCTCGAAGCCGGCATTGAGTGGGCTACGCGGCTGGTCAAAGCACTCGGCGCCAAGAAGCGCGCGAAAGTCGATCACTGGCTGGCCGAGCGGGTCTTCGTTTCCTGCGCCCTCGACGACGACTTACCCTACGTCGCGAGTAAGCTCGGCGACGCCTTCATCGTTACCGCTACCGACTTTCCCCACGGCGACGCCTTCCGCCAAGATCAACTCGCCCAGGGCCTGATCAAGCGCGGTGATCTGAGCGCGGCGACGATCGAAAAAATTCTTACCAAAAATCCCGAGCGGCTCTATCATTTTTGACGCCAGCCGAAAGCGCAGTGAAAGCGTTATCTTGGGTGATTCCTGAGAGCCAAAAATTGCGTTGAGAATTCCCGTTAAATTTGCGCGAATTTACGGAATTTGATTGAAGCCGAGCCCGCCGCATGGTATGGTTGGGAATTAAATGAAACGCACATTCCGTAAAGCCGTAGTTAACTCCTTTGTCCAGTGGTTCGATGCCGATTATCACGCGACCGGCGCTGCTGCCAAAGCTGTCGATATCGATCGCCTGAACTGGGTGCGGTGCGCGCCGTTCATAATCATGCATCTTGGCTGTCTCGGCATTTTTCTGGTCGGCTGGAGCTGGACCGCGGTCGCCACCGCGGCCGCGCTTTACTTCGTGCGCATGTTCGCGATCACCGGGATTTACCACCGTTATTTCTCGCACCGCACGTTCAAGACCTCCCGTCCGGCGCAGTTTGCATTCGCTCTCCTGGGCGCATCGGCGACCCAACGGGGCCCGCTTTGGTGGGCCGCCAACCACAGAGAACATCATCGCAACTCCGATACACCCGCCGATCCACACTCACCGATACATTACGGATTCTTCCGCTCCCACGCCGGGTGGTTCATGTGCAACCGATTCTATGCTACTCAATATAATCGCATCCAAGACTTTGCCCGCTTTCCAGAATTGGTTTGGCTCAATCGTTACGACAAAGCCGTGCCGTTCGCTTTGGCGCTGGCGCTCTATCTTTGCGGCCTCGGTCTGGAGCATGCGGCGCCATCGCTCAGTGTCACGGGCCTGCAACTTTTCGTTTGGGGCTTCGTCATCAGCACCACGGTTCTGTTTCACGCTACCGCGACCATCAATTCGCTGTCGCATATCTTCGGTAACAAGCGCTACGATACCGGGGATGAAAGCCGCAACAATTTTTGGCTGGCGCTGATCACCTTGGGCGAGGGCTGGCACAACAATCATCACCAACATATGGGTTGCACCCGCCAAGGTTTCTACTGGTGGGAAATCGACATCACCTACTATATCTTGAAGACTCTCTCATGGTTCGGTATCATCTGGGACCTTAAACCCGTGCCGGTTAACGCCTATAACCGAGAAGAACACTTGCCCGCCAAGAAGTTAGCGTCGGCAGCGTAGCCGTTCTCATCATGACATTCACTGTAATGCCATTCTCCTGTTTCAAGAGGCTTCGAGTATATTAACGGTCATTTTCGTTCTTCGATTCTAGCTCGCCCATTCGAGTTCAATCCGCTGCGGCCAAACTCCGGCTGCCGTACGAGCTTGCCTTTCGGCCGAGTGGTCGATACGATTCGATCTTGTTGAAGGTGAATTCATGGAGGCCATCTCAAGTTTTCTTTCCCAAGTGACGCTCTTTCAGGACCTCGATGCCGAAGCACTTTCGACGCTGGCGCCGTTCTTGACGAGCAAGAGATTCAGCGCTGGCAGCGTGATCTTCCGCGAGCTGGAAGAATCGGACGCGCTTTATATCGTCGAACAGGGTTCTGTGGTTGTAAGCAAACAAGTCCGCGAAGACGTCGACATCGTGCTCACGCGGTTTCATTCAAAGGACTTTTTCGGCGAGATGGGATTGTTCGACACGGCGCCGCGCTCGGCAACCGCTAACGTCGAAGTCGATACGCTCCTATGGCGGCTCGATCGATCGGTTTTTCACGATATCTTTTCGTACCACCCGGATATCGCGGCGAAGATCTGCTACCGGCTCGTTACCATATTTATCGAACGTCTACGCGCCACCAACGAACAAGCCCGCGATGCGATCCGTTGGGGCTTGGAAGCCACCGGCTATTCGCCCGCCGGGACAAAAGCGTTGTTTGGCCGCAAATCCACCTGATTCATTTCATGCCCGAACCGGCAAAGCTTGAGCTGCTCACCCGAAATCCCGGCGCGCCAGGATTTCACCTCGAGGAGCTGCAAAGCAGCCAGGCCCATCGGCAGTTCCGGCCGCAGCGACTGCCCAATGACGCCTGGGAGGTGACACCGCAACCGCACGGCCCGGACGGCACGCGGACTTACATTTTGAAGAATCTGCGCCACGACCGCTATCTTTTGCTCAGCGCCAGGGAATATTTTCTCTGGGAGTCTTTCGACGGCAGCCACTCCCTCGAAGAGATCGCAAGATCGTTTCACTTCGAGTTTGGCGCGTTCGATTACTCGGCGATTCGCCAACTGCTGGCTAAAATGTACCAGGCGGGTTTGCTGATCGAGCCCGCTCAACTGGCGCTACAGCAAAGCCGCGCGACAAGTAAAGATAATCTGGCGGCGCTCCGTCTGAGTTCCGTCTCGAAATACTGGCGGCGCTTGACGTTTACGGTCCCCAACGCCGACCGGTTCTGTTCGACCCTGTACCGCTATGGCGGATTCGCGCTCTTTCATCGACTCACGCTCGCGTTATCGATCGCACTCGCAATTTTTGCCGCCATCGCTGCGATTAGCTTGAGTGAACGGACTAAACAATTCGCCCAGATAATATCTGGCAATCCTTGGCAAAGCACGTTCATCATGTTGGGCTCGCTATTAGCGGTATCGATGCTGCATGTTCTGACTCATGCCCTGGCGTGTAAGGCCTACAACCGGAGAGTGCGCGAGATCGGCTTCTTCCTGCTGCAAGGCGTCTTGCCCACCTTCTACGCCGACGTGACCGACATCTTCATGTCGACGCGCCGGGCCCGGGTGGTCGTCGACTTTGCCGGACCGATGGTCGAAGTGGTGCTTGGCAGCGCCGCGTTTCTCGCGGCGTACCAGTCAGCGCCGGGAATCGGTCAGGCGACTTTGTTCGGCATCGGAGTGCTACTCTGGGAGGGCGCGCTGATCAATCTCTACCCGTTTAACCTGCTCGAACTGGACGGCTACAACATCGTCGCCGATCTCTTGGCCATGCCGACGCTGCGTCAACAAGCATTGGCGCTAGCGCCAAACTTGCCGCGGCGTCTGTTGACAATGAGAACTATCCAGCGCGCCGAATGGATTCAGATCGGCTATCTAGCTTTGTGTTTTGTCTCCCTGCTCGCTTACGTGATCTTGCATCTCGACGCGATTGCCGCGATCATGCCGGGGTGGAAGCGGTGAAGAATCTGGATCTCCTCAACGAAGCATTGAGCTTGCTCTATCCCGTCCGCCGGCCTAATTCCCTAAGTCCGCGCTCCCAGCGATCGATATCTTTTTCCAGCTGCTGAATCGTCGCGCCCTTTTCAGGATACCAGCGTTTAAAGCCATACTCTTTCGCCGGGCTGCCGTAGTCGTAGGCCTCTAAGATTTTCTGCCCGTCGGGACTGAAAAGAAAATCAACGAACAGCACGGCCGCGTGGGGTCGCGGCGCTTGCGTGGACAGTCCTGCGCTGCCGGCGCTCGCCGGCACGATCTCCATCGGCACCCACGCCACCGGCGCTTTTTTCTGGGCCGCCACCAGCGCATGATTGCGAAAGATCGTCGGTGACGCTTCCACCTCGCCGGAGATGATCATGTCGTTAAGTGCCTGCCCGGAAACCGAGTGCATCGTGATCTCCTGCCCGCGCAATTTGCGCAAATACTCATCGCCTTTGACTCTCAACATGCCGCCCACCGTGCGCGAGCCAGTGTCGGTGGTAACGAACGACAGCCGGCCCTTGAGCGCCGGCTTTAAGAGATCGTCGTAATTTTTCGGCACCGCGATCGCCGGCAACTTGTTCTTGTTATAGCCGAATCCCATATAGGACTCCCGCACCGTGGCGTAGTAGACAGCGCCCTTGCCGGCTTCTTCGCGCGCGTCGGGAATCAGTTTTTGCACGAACGGATTCGAAAACGGCTGAAGAAACTTAAGCGCCTGCATCAACATCAGCAACGTCGGCGAACTTTCCGCCACGTCCATGATATATCGCTTCGCCTGCGCCTCGGCGAGAAACTTCGAGATCAGATCCTTGCTCGTGCCGCGATAGGCTTCAACCTGCACGCCGTACTTCGCTTGAAACGCCTGCGCCAAATCCTTGTACGAGCCGCCGGCCAGCGCCGTATACCAAACCAGTTTGCCTTCTTTCTTGGCGCCGGCGGCGAGCATCTGCTCACGATCCGCGCCGCTGTAATTAGCAAGCTCGGCGATGGTCACAGGTTTGGACGCCTGCGACCATGACGGAATTGGCTGCGCCAAAGCAATAAATACGGTTAGCGAAAAACCCAGTCTCATCAGTCAAGCTCTTTCAACCCACCCAACAAGGGAGTTGTGGTCACCCGTTTTGCATCCTCTTCAATATTGGCTACTGCCTGTTGCCTGAATCTTCACGCTCCCGCGACCGCCGCGGCCTCGGCATGGAAAAATGTTCGGTAATCGATCCGCGTCGGCGACAGTCCTTGCTCGTGGCCGTATTGGGTTATCGCTTCGAGGACTTTGACGTTGTCCTTGACGTTGTACGGCCAATAGTTGTCGCCCATCAGCTCGCGCTGTTCGGCGACCGCCGCGGCCATCCACGAATAGACGATAATCTGTGGATCGGGACCCATCAGTCGGTCGAACGCGACATCGCGCGATTGGCGGAACGCCTTCAGCAACGCCACGGGCGCGTTGGCATGCTTGTCGACGAACGCCTGTTTCAACGTCACAACATGGCTGGTCGGAAAAATTCCGGTCTTGCGAAAGTACTCTTGCTCCTCTCTGCGGAAATCGCGGAATAGCCGGCGCGTGCGCGGATCGCGCGCGGTAATCGACGGCAATACGTTGGGGCCGATCACCGCGTCGATCTTGCCTTCGATCAGTAAATTGTCGAGCAGCGTGTCGGGATCGCCTTGGGCGTCGATCTTTTCAATCTCGATGCCGGCGGCGACGCCTTCCTTCCGGGCGCGCGGCGAGCACCATCTTATTTTATTCAGATCGACGCCGTAATAATGCTGCAGCGCGCCGCGCGCCCACACGCCGGCGGTGTTGTCCCACTGCATGATGCCGACGCGCCGGCCCTCCAGCTGCTTCGCCGACTCGATGCCCGCCTTGCTGTTGACGTAAATATAAGCCTGGCGGAATTTTCGGTTCGGAAATGCAGGAATGGATATATGCGCCTCTCCTTTCGCGTACGCCCGCACTCGCGCGGCGAAGCCGCAGTCCCAGGCGTCGCATTCCTCTTCCGTCGGCACGAACTCCCAGTCAAATCCATCGATCTTCACCGTGCCGTCGGTGATCGGGATGTTGAGATCGATCGTCGGTTCACGAAAATAAAAACGTAACTTCGGATTAGCCATCGCTTGCCTCCATCATTTAGAGATTTTTTGAAACGCACTTAAAGCGCGACCCGCACGAAGTTTTAATGTATCCCGATGAGTCATCCGAGTTCAATCGAAAACCTTCGCCGCCATGGCTCTGGCCGTGATTGCTTTTGCTCGATGTCGGCGATAAGTAGATGCCGCCAAGTGACGAAACCACCGACCGAAACAAAAGGTTCATATTATGTGGGACGATAAGTGGACGGATAAGACCATCGGCATGGCGCTCGACGACGCGGCGCGGCAATACGGCGACAGAGTCGCCACCGTTTTCCACAACGGTCCCATCACATATAATCAGCTCAAGCAATCTGCCGATCTGATCGCGCGCGGCTTCCTCAAACTCGGCATCGGTAAGGGCGACAAGGTGGCGGTCTGGATAGCCGGCTATTCGGAATGGGCGTTCATTTACTTTGCGCTCACGCGCCTCGGCGCGATCATCGTGCCGGTCAACACGCGCTACCGGCCCGAAGAAATCGAATATGTTCTCAACAAATCGCGAGCGTCTTTACTGGTTTTGAAAGAAGAGTCGAACAAAGATTATCTCGGTTTGCTTAGAGAACTCTGCCCTGGAGCCGGTGAAGCGGCTGACGCACTGCCTAACGAAAAGCTTCCCTATCTTAGAAGAATCGTCGTTTCGTCGCCCCGAAGTTCGGCCGGCTGGCTCTCTTTCGATGCATTAAAAGCTCTCGGCGCTGACGTTCCTGAAGGCACTTTGCGGCAGGCCGTGGAAAAAGTCAGAGCCGATGACATCGCCATGATTCAGTTCACTTCCGGCACCACGGCGATGCCCAAGGGCGCGATGCTGTGTCAAGCAGCAATGCTGCGCGGCGCCCAGTGCGGCTGCTTGGCACTGAAACTGACCGAGAGCGATCGCTTTTTCAGCCCTCAACCATTTTTCCACGTCGGTGGATCGATCCAGGTAATGCTCACGCCGGTAGTCTCCGGCTGCACGATGATCGTGCAGCCCTATTTCGATGCCGGCGAAGCTTTGGAGCTTATGGAACGTTATCGATGCAATGTGTTAATGGGCCACCAGCCGCATTATATCGAATATCTCAACCACCCCGATCTGAAGAAGCGAAAGCTTGTGCTCGAAAAAGGCATGATCTTCGCCAGCCCCGAGGTGAACAAACGGGTTTATGACGAGATGGGTATCAGGAAACTGATCAGTCCCTACGGCTTGACCGAAACCCACATCGGCGGCACGGCCTGCGCGTTGGATGATCCGTTGGAGATTAGAATGACCACCGTGGGCCGGCCGATGCCGGGAGTGGAGCTCGCGATCCGGCAGCCTAACGGGAAGGAGTATTTACCTGTAGGAGAGCCGGGTGAAGTCTGTTTCCGCGGTTGGTGCATCACCAAAGGATACTTCGACGATCCGGAAAAAACCGCTGAAGCCTTGGACGAACAAGGTTGGTTTCGCACCGGCGATCTCGGCGTGATTGGTAGGGACGGTTATCTGAGGCTTGTCGGCCGAATCAAAGAGATGATCCGCGTGGGCGGCGAGAATGTCGCGGCGGCGGAAGTCGAGTCGGTGTTGCTCAAACATAACGCGGTAAAACAATCGGTAGCGATCGGCATGGCCGATCCCCGTCTTGCGGAAGTCGTCGCGGTCTTCGTCGAGTTAAAGACCGGAAAACAAACGACGGAAGAAGAGCTGATCGACTTTTGCCGCCAGCATCTCGCCAGCTTTAAAATTCCGCGTCGAGTACAATTTGTCGATCAATGGCCGATGACCGGTGCGGGAAAAATCCAGCGCTACGTTTTGAAAGAGTCCCTCGGCCACGAAGGAACGAAGCCGTAATCGGAACTAGAGCGACAAGGATGGGACTCTAAGCGGGTGCTTTGAACCGCTGTGACAAATTTCAGCGGGTGTGGCTCCGTAGATAATGCTGGCGCAGCAAGTCCTCGCCGTAATCGTTGCCGTTGGGAGTGCCGCGCGCGCAATGACTATTCCGGAGTGTTTCTTAAAAACGTCTTAGTCATAAGCAAAACCGAAAAGGGTTCATAGAACGGCTTGAACGGTTCGAACAAATCAATATAAGAAGTGACATGGCCGACATCGTCGTTTGCGGTGATCTCGAAGGCGAGATCGAAAAAAGCGGTGAGTTGGGCAAGTTAGACGCTCTCGGCTCCATTGAAAAATTCAACGAGTTGGATCCGCCCCGAGCAATCCTCATCCGCCGATTGCGCCGCGCCCGCGCGGTTTTAGAATTTCGCGGCAGAGCTGCCCTGGATGAAGAGACTCTAAGCCAGTTGCCCGATCTGCGCCTGGGGTCACGCCTGGGGTCAGGTCTATTTTCATGATTCTGCTGAAAAACCATTAGGAATGCTTCGACAAGCATGAACGGAAAATTCTTAAGATTATCAATCCCCTCCCGTTCGCCCTGAGCACTGTCGAAGGGTGAACGCGAGTTTTTCAGCAGAATCTTTTCATAGCACTTCCCGTGCGTTTCCGAACTGTTTATGAAGATTATCTACCGCGCTTTCTCCAACTCGGCCAAACGACTCTTCGCCTGATTCGCGTAAGGCGAGTTGGGATATTCTTCTACGATCTGCCGATAAAGTTTCGTAGCGTGCGGCCTGTTGTTCTGCTTCTCTTCCAACTGCGCGGTATCGAACAAATCCTTCGCTTGATCGCCGCAGCCAACGAGCAGCAGGAGCAGGAAGGCGGCAAGAAATCTTCGCATAAAATTCTCCTGGGCGGCAGGATGGGGACGTAGTTGATCGGGTTGATCAATCCCCGCGGAGAATACCAGGTCACAGTTTTTTTGTCGTTAAATTAAGCGCGCTGTGGCGACATACGAATTCGGAGGTTGAAAAATGTACCGGGAGTATTTTCCCGCCTTGGAGCTGTCATCCTGGGAGATTTTTACAAAACCATCAGCGTGTCGGATACACAACGGAATCCTATGTAGGCGTGGCCCCCGGCAGCGCGACCGGCGTCAACGGCCTCACGGGATGTGGACGTAAGCCCTTCGGGACCGCTGGATGAATTACCGCCGCGGGCGACCACCGTGTCGGTGGACGCCGGCTCCTCGCGTCCGTCCTTTGGATTATAGGGATAGGGTTTATAAATCGAACGAGTCCATTCCCAAACCTGTCCTGCCATATCGAGAACCCCGTAGGGACTTGCTCCTTTGGGAAACTGCCCGACGGGAACCGTTTGACCGCGAAAGCCGCCGATAAACGCCAGATCAGGTCGGGGCATGTCATTACCCCAGGGGTAGAGCCGCCCGTCGGTTCCACGCGCGGCTTTTTCCCATTCCGCTTCGCTGGGGAGCCGCTTACCGGCCCACGTGCAATAGGCGGCGGCACCGTACCGGCTCATCTCACCGGCAGGGTGATTCTCAAACCCTTCCTTAGGCAGCCACTTGCCGCCTCGATTGTGGACGAGAGCGTCGGGATCAGCGGCATCCAAATAGATTTCACCGTTGGGCCCGGTGGGACCTTTCTCCTGGATGAACTTCGCGTACTCTCTGGCGGTAACGAGATTTCTATCGATATGGAAGGCTGGGAGAAACAATTTGTGCGCCGGCGTTTCGTTTTTTGGGCCACTGTCTCGCCCCATCGTAAATTCCCCGGCTGGGATGAGGACCATTCCAGCAAACTTTCCCCCTTGAGTCTCCACTGCCGCGGCGGCTCGGATTTCCCGCGCAGCGACCATGGCAAGGAACATAAACAAAATCGTGAAAACTATGAGCTTCCGCGGGTTCGTAGCCATGGCTGCGCTCTACCATGGCGGAATGTTGGATGGCAAGCGGTACTTCCTTGGTCAGCGAAAATCACAGGGCAAGATTCGACCCCCAAGACGACCCCCAAGATTAGCGTAGCTTACGACCAGCGCCTCAAAATCCATTCGTACCGTCTTCCTTAGCAAGACCAACCGCTCTCGCTAGAGCATTGCGTAGCATAAAAGCACCATAAGTTTCGGCAAGCATCAGCAGCGCACGCGCAGCGGCTAAGTGCCAATCTGACGAGCCTACGAGATTTTTGAGAATTTCAGACTCGTCGTACCCGCCTCGGTTATCCTCAAGTGGCACCCGGGCTATAAAATTCTCATGTTCGTCAATCAATGAATCCATATACACACCTTCTCACATATACCGCTTCTCCTCTCGATAGTAATTAGCGCGCTTATACTACAATCGTGTGGTAATTGCCGGCGAGTACGCAGAGCAAGAGGACGAAGCAGCGGGAATCAGAGGGGTCAGTCAAAGCCAAGAAATCAGGTCTTGCATTAAGACATTTCGCATTTTCGTCGGTCTCACCAAATTTTCATCGTTAGAGCATCGGTCCCGTTGTTTCAGTTTGGGCGAATTATTCGGGATTGCCCACTGAGCCCGGCAGAAGGCCTGACGAGGCGGGCCGCTTGGGGCCAGGTCTTGTAATCACACATTGGTCGCGATGCAAGACGCGACTCTAGTCATTTATGTGCTTTCGGCCAAGAGCTGACATAGCTACGACAAACCTACGCCTGCGCGCTTGCGTGCACTGCATAGTCTCTGGCAAGGCTCTCATACTCCTCGAGCGCCGGAAACTTAGCGAAACTACGAACTGCAGGCGTGCTTGCCCACGGTAGCTTCTCGCTGGTGTACGTTTCGATGAATGGCGGGAACGGTCTTGGATCGTCGAGCATTGTAACTCGGATATTTACGATCGCATCAAAGCCGTCCGGTCGAGTAAACATCCAGCTCATGCAGTAGGGACAGAAAAAGTGACGAGTCGGACCGTGAAGGCCTCCTATAACCGGCTCCCCTTGAGTAACTAGAAACGCTACGCTCGGAATCACTGCACTCAGAGAGAACGCGCTGGCACTCATTCGTTGGCATCCCGTGCAATGGCAAGCCATCGTGATTACTGGCGGCGCAGCGATTCGGAACCGTACCTGTCCGCACCGACATCCACCTTCTAAACCAGAAAACTTGCTGGTCATGATCTGTTCCTCGAGTAGCTACTAGGGTCAATCTTGTAATTTGCCATTGCGGAGTTTTTTGGTTTTACCACGTTTTCAACGCCAGAGCGCGGTCCTGTTGTTTCAGTTTGGGCGAATTATTCGGGATTGCCCACTGAGCCCGGCAGAAGCACTGACGGGTAACGAGAGATCGGTCGCGTTAATTCTATCTAAAAGCGCTAGCCCTCAGCCCGCACCGCCTTCCAGCCGGCGAGCAGTGCTGCGGTCACTGCGGCAAAGTGCACCGTCGGGCTTGAGGCACTTTGATTTCAAGGGGTAGAACAACTTGACAGGCTTGAAGCAACTGGAGGATACAGTAAATAGTTTGCGAGAACCCTGGCAAGCCGCTGATCTCGGCGCGCGGGAATGACCGTGGTAGCGGTGGTTGCGTTTTCCAATTTTCTTAGAGAGGTCGCAGCATAACCGCGAGTCGTTACGCCTGTGACCGAATGCCGCTCCTGGCACAATCATCCCGCGCAATCCATGCAATCCATACCTGTAGGTCGTCATTTGAAAACTAACCAGAGGCTGACATGGCAGTTGGAAAAAGCGTTCTTATAATTGGCTTCGAACCAACGCTTCTCGATTATTCCACTATCCCCGATTTGGACGCAGCTAAAGTCATGGCTCAGCTAAAAGCCGATGAAGCTCATTTACGGGGCTTGGGTTACGAGGTGGAGCTTTGCTTGACGGATCTTGGAGAAACCGCGGAGGCATTCGTTCTCGATCGACTCAGGCGGAAACAATTCGATTGTATTGTTATTGGCGCGGGAGTGCGAACGATACCGAAATATTTCATCTTGTTTGAAAAGTTGATCAACGTGGTGCATGAGCATGCGCCTCAAGCCAAGCTGTGTTTCAACACCAAGCCGAGCGACACGGCTGAGGCAGTCCAGCGTTGGATCTGACTTGCCAATGATCCCGCCACACCATGACCGGGCGCCGGCATGGGTCAAATCTCGTATTTCGATATTAGAGACTTTCACCGCTCTCACTGCGTAATCAGCGTGAGCGCACTTTTCTATTGATTCAGTTTGGACGAATTGTTCGGGATTACCCACCGAGCCCGGCGAAAGTCCGTGGGAGTGGATGTTGCTGAACAACTGGACACATTTTGCCGCCTTTGACCTACGACCGGAAAAGACAGCGGGGTCAAATCTTGACAGCGTGGTCAAATCTTTACTTTTGATGTTCGCAGGAGGATCGATTGAGGCGAAACCGTGAATGTCAAAAGTAAAGATTCGACCCCCGGTCCGACCCCCCGTTGCTATTCGGTGCGCGGTGCCATACCGAACACTTTCACGCGCGTCCGACCGCTGGGCGGGCTGAGCCAACCGAAGCAACAAGGAGGCCTCGACTCCAAGCCACGCGGTGCGGCGGGCGGAGAAGCGGCGGAAAGCGAAAACAGGTTTTCGGCTTTTACTGGACCGGGTGATGCAGAAATTAAGCAGTTCATTCATTTCTGCAGGCCAGTCCCCCAATGCTTCTCTCGGCGCGTTGGCGGTAGACCGTCGCTGAGAAAAATGGTGGCTCAAATTTCCTGTCGACAATCCACACTGCCAGAACACGGACCAGGAACCACGAACCGACATGCCGCGCTGTCGGAGAGCGATATGGCTCGACATTTTCAGGAATTCCTGCTGAATAATAAGAACATGGACGAGACAATCTCAGCGATCGACACGATTACGCTCCGCATTCCGTTGGACATCTGGGCTCCGGCGCCAATGTCTCAAGGTGTGCCGCGCACGCATGTTGAAAGCCTTTATCTACGCGTGACGACCAGTCGCGGCGTGGTGGGCTGGGGTGAGTCATTCGGCACAGCCCGTCCCATGGTCGTCGCAGCGTTCGACAACTGGATCAGGCGTCTCGCCGTTGGACAGAGCGCCTCGGATGAGGAACTCGTCCCACGCATAGAACGGATGCTGCTCTCATTGAGCCGCTCCGGTCCGCTGGCCCACGCGCTCGCGGGACTCGACATCGCGCTGTGGGACATTCGGGGGAAGCTTGCGGGTGTACCGGTGTCGACGCTCCTTGGCGGCGCCAAGCGAACGCACGTCGAATGTTATGCCTCGTTGCTTCAATATTACGGGAATCCAGAGCATCTTAAGCGCAACACCGACCGAGCTCTCGAACGCGGCTATCGTCAGATTAAGCTGCATGAGCGCACCTCCGAGGCGGTCGCCGCCGCGCGCGAGGTGACAGGCCCAGACATTCCTCTTATGGTGGATACCAACTGCGCTTGGACTTCGGCCGAAGCCGAAGCGGCGGTCGCGGCGATGGCGCCGTACAATCCGTTCTGGGTCGAGGAGCCGATATATCCTCCGGAGGACTTCGAAGCACTCGCAAAGCTGCGCTCGATCACCGGCGTACCCATGGGGATCGGTGAGAACGCAACCAGCCTGCGTGATTTTCGCAGAATGGTCACCATTGGCAAGGCTGATTACGTTCAGCCCGCCATGGTCAAGCTGGGCATCACCGCCATGGCAAAAGTAGCGGCCGAGGTCGAGCAGGCGGGCGCCACCTGCGTGCCGAACGCTTTTTATCTGGGGCCTGCGTTTCTAGCGGTTTTGCATTGCCTCGCGGCAAAGGAAAAAGTTTCTCCGCTCGAGCGGATGTTTGCCGACTTTGGCGCTACTCCGTTCTCCAAGACCGTGCCGGTGATCAACGGCAGAGTTGAGGTTCCGCAGGGCCCAGGTCTCGGCGCGGACCCGGAGGACGACCTGATTGCACAGTTCAGAGTGTAATCCGGAAGAGACGAAGGGGGCGTTGTTGACTAGCTGGACAAAGTCGATCACTTGCACGACCGGCTAAACAAGGACCCGATCACCACGCCAAGCCAGACTCGACAGTCCCGGAACGTTGCACCTAGAAGCGAAAAAGGACGTAAAAAATTCGCGTCCCCTTTTCCCAGCCCGGACCATTTAAGGCATTTTCCGAGCACCATGTCATGAGCGACCAGAGCATCCCCGTGAATTCGCTGTTCGGACATACTCAGTTCAGCAAATAATCGAATTGCATCGACAGACATACGGGATCAATCACCCCGTGGTTGATCGGTCCGCGCCTTTGCAGCGCCACCGGCCCGGTGTCGCGACCATGGCTGCCCTTGTTGCAGTCACAACTCCTGCTCGGTTATGCTCGCAACCGTTGTTCAAATTCAACCGTGGAGTTGAATTCCTCTTTACACTTTGAAGGAGATTCACATGGCAGATTTATTTCGGTTGTCGGCGAGTGAAGCCGCGGCACGCATTCGCGAAGGCAAACTCACGTCCGAAGCTCTGGTACACTCCTGTCTCGAGCGGATCGATTCGCGGGAATCACAAGTCAAAGCATGGGTCCATTTGGACCGCGACTTTGCCGTGGCGCAGGCGCGGGAATGCGACCGGAGCGCGAGCCGCGGCCCGATTCATGGAGTGCCATTCGCCGCCAAGGACATCATGGACACCGCCGACTTGCCCGCGGAGTACGGATCTCCCATCTACAAAGGCAACCGTCCCGCGGCGGACGCCGCGTGTGTGGCGCTTAGCCGCGCGGCCGGCGGAGTGCTATTGGGCAAGACGGTGACGACCGAGTTTGCCAGTCGATTTCCATGGGGCAAGACGACGAATCCGCACAACCCTCAGCATACGCCCGGTGGTTCCTCCAGCGGCTCCGCCGCCGCGGTCGCTGATTTTATGGTGCCGCTGGCCTTTGGCACCCAGACGGTCGGATCGGTGATTCGTCCGGCCGCGTTCTGCGGCTGCATCGGCTACAAACCGAGCTACGGCGAAGTGAGCACGCAGGGCGTGAAGCAGAATACCGCGTCCTTCGACACCGTGGGGCTTTTCGCTCGCGCCGTCGAGGACCTTGCTCTGTTTCGAGCCGCGGTTACAGGATTCGCCGCGAAACCTCTGGCCGCCATTCCAGTGAGCGAGCTCAAGATCGGCTTTTGCCGCACCATGTTCTGGGACCGTGCGGAGGATTACACGAAATCCTTGCTCGAAGAGGCCGCAGGCGCGCTGGCGAAGGCCGGAGCGAAGGTCTCCGATCTCGATCTCGGAAAACCGTTTGAACAGTTCGAGGCCATGGGCCGGCGCATCAATGATTACGAGTTCTCCCGTGCCCTTACCTGGGAACGGAGTCATCATCGGAATCTTTTGAGCGAGTTCCAGCGCGACAAACTTGCCGCATGGCTCAATGTCACCTACGAACAATACCGAGAGGCCGAAGCCGTGCTAGAGCAGTGCCGCGGACATCTCGCCGACGCTATGAAGGATATAGACCTGCTGCTCACGCCAAGTGCTCTCGGAGAGGCTCCGGTAGGACTGAGCAGTACGGGCGATACCTCGTTCAATATCCTCTCGACGTGGACGTATACGCCTTGCGTCACGCTGCCTGTGTTTACCGGACCGTCCGGTCTGCCGGTCGGCATTCAGCTCATAGGTCACCGAAACCAGGATCACCGTCTGTTGGAAGGGGCACAGGCTGTATACCGGGTGTTCTCGAAATCAACCTGACCTCCACGGCCGTGCTGTCTGAGAACCTAAGCTTGCTGTTTTTGATATTCCATATTGGAATCTCAAAACACCGGCTTCTTGCGGGAGTCAATTGGAAAACGAAATCCTCAGGAAACCGATTGATGTTACGCTTAACCGCCTTGTTCAAGTTGGCCGTGGTAACGCTGTAAAGAGATTTTAAGGGGACAGGCTACTTTTTTGGACGAGACACCTGGTCAACGACACTGAATTTCAAAGTGTCGGAGCAACCGATGCCGCGACCGGCGGAGAGTTCACAAGAGCGCGACTTTCCCATTTCTTGAAACCCGGGCAATGAAGGGAGGCTCGTTGCTGGCGACAATTCGTTTGATCCGTGGAAGTGTCTTGACGAAAGCGCCGGCCATCTCGGCACCCTGGAGTTGGGTGGATGTCAGGACAAAAGCTCTTACTCATGCCGACACAATTGCAGTTCGTTCAGTGACTCGATAGCGGATTCGATCGTCTTTGGTGAGCACGATCCAGCCGCGTTTACCGACTTCAAGAAGCCAATCTTCGTCCTTGGCCTCCGGAGCGAAGTGGTCGTCGTGAATCTCGACGCTTTCGCCGATATCCCGCAGCGCTTGAGCGACGATTTTCCTACCGAGAGAACGGTCGATGAAGAAAACTAAAGGTTCAGGCGGCTTCGAGCCAGAGCTCGCAGCGGATGGCTTCTTCGATTTCTTTGCGCGAGCGGCCATAATCCTCCGCCAACTCGTCTATCGATTCTCCGGCTTTGTAACGCTCGGCTACAACCGCCGTGGGAATTCCCGTCCCGACCAACACTGGCCGCCCATAGGAAATGTACGGATCGATGACCACGACTTTGGGTTCGTCCAAATCGCGCTTGCGGGTAAAAGGATAAAGCCTAACCGCGTTTCCGGTAGCGTCGTGTCCGACGCGATGGAGATGAGCTTCTAAAAGTTCGCGCAGGGCGATTTGGCCGCTGTGCGTGACATTGATCAGTTGGCCGAACTTTTCGACGAACAGGTCGATTCCGTCCGTCTGGAACCTTGGTTCGGCCAGGGGATGCGTGGAAGAAAAATGCTTCCGAAGATAATGAATCGCTTCGCGGATCTTGCTCAAGGGAACGTGATGATGCCGTCGAATCGCGTCCAACACATGCGCTTCGACCAAATTGACGAACGAAAGACCGGCGCGCGCGTCACCGGGCAGTTGAATGATGGGCCGAAAAAACTTAGGACCCGAGCCGGTGGAATATTTTCGACCGGCAACCCACGACCGCAGTGTCGCAGGCGGTATCGATAAATAGCGCGAGGCTTCAGTGATGCTGTAGGCGGGTTGTTCTTCGGGAGATTTTTGTTCGAGCTTCTTTTTCTCCGATCTCACGTAACCAACTATGCGTTAGGGGTCTGGCGTAGTTAAGTTAAGGTTTGCACTCAACTCCAGAAGCTAGCCTCACGCGCTAACCCCTGAAGCGCAGCGCATCAACCAGCAAGACGAATGCCGGCGAGGAGTGGCGGCGGCTCGTAATATTGATGGTATCCTGGAAAAGGCGGGCACCAATCCTCGAGCACTCGCTTAAGCCGTCCTTGAGCCACATGCGGCTGCGCGAGCTCCTCCGGCACATAATGGAAGCGGAATTAGACTGGCTTGAAATGGCAGTCGGTGGCAAGCCGGAGTGAAAGCCGATGTTACACGGTACAGAAACGGCACCCTTTTCAATAACCTAGTAGAGAGACCCATAACTTCCTTCGATTGGCTCCGGCGCGACAAAGTTGTTTTCGCGCGAGCGTGATTCAAGCGGCTTGCCCGTAATTCCGGTTCGGGAAACCTCCGGTTGGTCCGGATCAGCGCCGAAACGGAGAAGCACAAGCGGTTTGCCGCCACTGTTGTGAAAGCGGTAATGCCATCCCTTGGGCAGAAGGATGCCTTTGCCTTTATTGAGCACAGTCGTATTGTCTGCTTTGTCATAGAAAGTCGCTTCGCCATCTAACACGACAAAAACATGGCCTTCAGTTGGGTGCGTATGCAGGGTATTCTCGCCGCCTTCGTAGTAGCAGTACTTGATCGCCACGTTGATGAGATCCGTTTGGGCGAGAAAATTGTGGCTACGGCCGGTCTTCAGATAGGGTGTTCTCAACTCGAATGTTTGAGCTTCCATGATAGAGCCCTTCGGTCAATCCTCCAGTCGTTATATCGCGTATAGCGCCTTGGCATTTTCGTACAGGAGCTTATTCTTGGTCTCGTCGGAGACATCCGAGCGCTTCTGGGTGTGGCGCAAATTTCCCGGAAACTCGCAATCCCAATGCGGAATGTCGGTGGCGTAGACGAAATGATTCTCGCCGACGTAGCGAAACGTCTCCGGCAGCAAGGTTTCGTCGGCTTCGAAGCTAAAAAAAATCGGATGCTCGCGCACGCAATCGCTCGGGCGCTGCTTGAGCGAGGGCGTCTCGAGAGCGCCGCGCTTTTCCCAATGTTCATCCATGCGATCCAACCAGTAGGGAAGCCAGGTCGAACCAATCTCCAGGAATGCCAGTCGTAATTTAGGAAAACGCGCCGGCACACCCTGATAGATCATGTTGGAAAACTGCACGAACATGCCCACCGGAAAAGAGACCGTATGGACTTCGGTGAAGGTCTCGAAGGCGCCCGAGGCAAGTTCTTCGTCGCCGTTGGTGCCATGCACCGCGAGAGCACAGCCCAAGCTTTCAGCCTCCTGATAAATAGGATCATAAAACTTATGCCCTAGGGGCAAATGCAATCCCGTGGTGCGCACTACCGCGCCGCGGCAGCCGAGATCGCGCACCGCGCGCCGCAACTCGACCACGGCGCTTTCCGGCTCTTGAAACGGCAGGATCGCCACGGGCCGCAACCGGTTTGAGATTTTTGCGTAGCGGTCGTGAACATAATCATTGTAGGCTTGGCAAAGCGCCACCGCATAGGCGGGTTCACGGATGCGCGAGACATTGCCCAGCGCCGTCGGATATAAAAATACCTGCTCTATTTGGTGATCGTCCAAGAGTCGCAACCAGTCCTGCGCGATCGGCGCGCTGGGAAAAGTGCGCGGCTCAGGCGGCAAGGTTTGCTGGAGATCGCGATCCCAGGGCTCGGATGCGGTGAGCGGTCCGCCGCGCTTGTTGAACGGCGATTTTAGATACTTTCGCAATTCGTCGGTGCGCTCGATGATATGTCCATCGGCATCGATCACTTTCGATGCGGCCATAATTCACCTCGTGATTTCTCGCGCTCTGCGTGCGACTACAATTTATAGGCGAGCATAATGCCGTCGCGAAACGGCAGCAGCACGTTTTCGACGCGCGGGTCGTTGTGAATGCGCGCATTCAGGAGGTTGACGATGCGCGCGTCTTCTTCGGTTGGATTGAGCACGCGGCCGTAGCGCAGCATGTTGTCGAGGACGATCAGCCCGCCCGGGCGCGCCAGTTCTATACAGCGATCGTAATAATAATCGTAGCTCGGTTTATCGGCGTCGATAAAGCAAAGATCAAACGGCCCTTGCAACGTCTTCAATGTGTCGGCGGCGCGGCCTTCGCGGATTTGGATCTTGTCGCGATGCGGGCTCTGGGCGAAAAAACGCCGCGCAATTTCGATCGCATGGGGATTGAGCTCGCAGGTGATAATCGAGCCATCCGGGGGCAGCGCCTCGGCAAACGATAGCGCGCTGTAGCCGGTAAACATGCCCACCTCGAGAATTCTTTTGGCCTGAGTCATGCGTACAAGCATTTTGAGAAATGCGCCCTCAATCTCGCCCACCAGGAAATTCGCCGTGGTGGTTTTCTCTTCGGTTTCGCGTAATAGTTTTTCGTGCAGCTCGGTGAGCACCGTGGTATGCCGCTCGCAGTATTCTTCAACACCTTCGGGCAGAACTTTGACGCCGACGGCGCGGCGGTCCTTTTTTTGTTCCATATCTTTATCGGCCTCCCCTTTCTTGAAGCGACTGTGGCTTATTTGTGAAAGCAGGTGTCCTGTCCCAACACCGGATTGGCGACCGCGGCTTCAAGGGTTTTGAGCCCTTTCCATTCGCTCGCGGGACGCACGTAACCGTTGGTTCCAACTTGATCCAATCCCCAATAGATCTCAATGGTATGCTTGTCGGGGTCGAGAAACTCCACGGCGATTTGGCAACCGGCTCGGCGACGCCCATCGAACGTGATCATAACATTGTTTTCGCGCAACCGTTCGCGCGCCTGGAAAACCTCGGCGAGCGTCGCCACCTCGAAGGCAATGTGATGCAGCTCGGCATGCTTCGATTCTCCCGGTCCAGCGCCAGCAAGAGCGATGGCGTGATGATCGGCGTTGCAGCGGAGAAAGGCAAATCCCCCCGGTTGGAGATCCTCGGGGTAAACATCCGACAAGTTGAACCCCAAGACCTGCGTGTAGAAACGCACGGAACGCTCGAGGTTACTCACCTGCAACACCACGTGCCCAAGACGCTGTATCTTGAACGGCATGCCCGCCGGTGGAGTCAGCGCTCTCAACTCGTTGATATTTACTGCCATGATCGCCTCGCCAAGCTTCGGTGATGACAAGCTATCACTTTAATATTCCCAGACGCTACAATTTTCCCTGACGTCGAGGTTGTAATCCTTAAAACCAAGGTTGCAATTCATTAATCAATTTACCACGGTTTAAAAGTCCGTTTGTGTTATCATTCGCCAGGGAATCGCCACGAAAAGATCATCAAACGCCTCAACCCAATTAATATTCTTCCAAAAGAGAAGGGGTTTATGCAAATAACTAAAACTCACAGGAATCAGTGGCGCACCTTGTCGTTTTTCTTGGTCGCCGTAATATTTATCAGCGCGGTGCAGGTAAGGGCTGCGGAAAAACTTAACACCGCTTATTTCTCCCCCGCGCCTGGCGCCTCAGCAGTGATCTGGGTGGCCAAGGAAGCGCGCCTCTTTGACAAGCATGGCCTTGAAGTCGCGCCAATTCTCATTCCTAGCAGTGTTCGCGCGCTGCAGGCGATTCTCGCCGGGGAAATTGCCATCGGTGAAAGTGCCGGACCTGCGGTTGCAGGCGCCCGTATCGCTGGTAGCGATATCTTGGCCATCGCTGGCAACTCAAATATACTCACTTATTATTTTGTCACGTTGCCGGGTATCAAACGGCCCGAGGATTTAAAGGGGAAAATAGGCGCAAACCACAGCCCCGGCACGATCGCGGACTTTGCCCTGCGCATCAGCCTAAGAAAGCTGGGCCTGGATCCGGTCAAGGACGTGAGTTTGCGCCCGATCGGTGTTCTTCTCGACCGAGTCGCCGCGATGCAGAAGGGGATTGCACAATTCACTGTGCTCACCGAAGCGGAAAAGCCCATCGTCGACAAGCTCGGCTTCCCAGTATTACTCGATCTGATCTCGCTGCGGATACCCTTTCCCCAGCGCGCGATTTGCACGACAGCCAAGGTTATCAGAGAGCAGCCGGATACTGTGCGGCGTTATATGCGGGCTTACGTCGAGGCGATCCATTATTTCAAGACCCGCAAAGAAGAGACCATCCAGATCATGCGCAAATATTCCCGCATGGAAGACCGCAACGTGCTTGAACATACCTGGTCCTGGTTCACTCAAGATATGCCCGCGAAGCCCTACCCTCCACTGGATGGATACCAGAACGTCTTGCAGGAAATGGCCTTGACCAACCCAAAGGCAGCGGTTATGAACGCGAAAGAAATGGTCGACGTCCGTTTCGTCAAGGAACTGGACGACACGGGGTTCATCCAAAGCCTCGACAAAAATTAGCCTTGCGCGTTAGTAAAAGTCGCGCTTAACTCCGACGGAGACGACTGACTCGAACCACAAAAAGGAGAGGACAAACATGGATACGGTTCCGTCACGGAAATTGACCGGAGAAGGCGCCATGAAGGTGCTCAATGCCGCGGTTGACAAAGCGCAAGCGTTGAACGCCGCGGTGAGCATCGCCGTGGTCGACGACGGCGGACATCTGATCGCGTTTACGCGCTCAGAAAAAGCCGAGCTCTATTCGATCGCCATCGCCCAAGCGAAAGCCAAGAGCGCTGCTCTGACGCGGTTTCCCTCCGGCAAGAAAAGTCCCACGGGCAATGAGCGCGACGATCATCACGCGCTCGCCATTACATTAGCCGCCGGCCCCGGTTCCTTTGTCACTATCCCTGGTGGCTTTCCGCTCTTCTCCGAGGGCGAGATCGTCGGCGCCGTCGCGGTGAGCGGTGCGGGCCACAAAGATGTCGACATCGCTCAGACCGCGGCGGCATCCTTGGGCAAATAAAACTCGACTTCGATGGCATTCAAGCGCATCACCTAGGGAGCGATATCGACCGCATTGTCGAATTTGCGACGTGCCCCCGCTGCGCGCTGGTGCTCATTCGCGTTTCGGCGCGCACTCAGCTTTCCAGAAATATTTCCAGATCCCTGCGGTGACACTGATTTACCTATGAAAAAACCATCACGAGCTGCCATGCGGCGTGCAGTATCGTCGGTTCGCTGATGCGCTGATTCGTTAAACCTGTGCAACCTAGCATTGAGTCTTCGCGGTCTTCCCGTTCCGGATACAAAACCACTACTATCGACGCGTTACCTCGTTCGGTGACGATCGCGAAATAAAATCGGGGAGAAAAATCGATGGCTGATATTACGAAAGCACCTTTTCGCGCCGACCACGTCGGTAGCTTGCTGCGCCCGCAAGAACTCTTGCAGGCTCGCGAACGTCGGCAAAGTGGCGAAATGTCCTCTGCTGCGTTGCGGCAAATCGAAGATCGTTGCATTCGCGATGTCGTCAAGATGCAAGAGGATATCGGCCTCCAGAGCATTACCGATGGAGAGTATCGCCGAACGATCTGGCACGCGGACTTTCTTCGCCAGATCAACGGGGTAATCGTCAAGGAAGGCGTGGCAGCTCAAAGCGGAGTGGCCAGAAAGTTTCAGTCCGGGGACGAAGAAATCGAGCGGACGCCGACGAGATTTGAAATTGCCGGAGGGCTCAAACGCAGCCACGGTATCGAGACCGACAATTTTAAGTACTTGGCATCGGTGACCCATCGAACACCGAAGGTCTGTATTCCATCCCCGACGATCTTGCACATGCGCGGCGGCCGGGACGCCATCGACAGACACGCCTATCCCGACATGGAAGGTTTCTATGCGGACCTAGCGCAAGTGTACGGTGAGGAAATTCGCGCGTTAGCGGATCTTGGATGCACCTATCTCCAGCTTGACGATCCGAATCTGGCCTATCTCTGTGATGAAAAGATGCGTGAGGGCGTCCGTCATATCGGCGAAGATCCAAACCAACTGCCGCGGACTTATGCCCGACTCATAAACGAATGTATTAAGGATCGTCCCGACAACATGACTGTGTGCATGCATATCTGCAGAGGCAACTTCCGCAGCGCCTGGGCGGCGGAGGGCGGCTACGATCCAGTTGCGGAAATCCTGTTTAACGAGTTCAAGCTCGACGGTTTTTTTCTAGAATATGACTCGCCGCGAGCCGGAAGCTTTTCGCCGCTGCGCTTCGTGCCAAGTGATAAGAAGATCGTGCTCGGGTTAGTTACCACCAAGACCGGCAATTTGGAGAAAGCGGAGGATATCAAACGGCGCATCGATGAAGCGAGCCGCTATGTTTCCCTCGAACAGCTAGCGCTCAGTCCTCAATGCGGTTTTTCCAGCACCGTTTTAGGCAACAACATCACCGTCGAAGCGGAGCTTGCCAAACTGTCTCTAGTTGTCAACGTCGCACGAGAGGTTTGGGCCTGAGGCGAGAAAAATCAGTTCAAGCGCGCCGGCATTCACTTTGTTGTCGCCATCGAAAAGGCTTATACAAACTCAAGTCCAACAGCTATGCTGATCGGAAGGGAGTCGCACTCGCAAGAATGAAACGGGACGAAATGTTGAAGGTATTCGCGCGCCAACGCAAGAATGAGATCGTGGTGGCAGTATACACGGCCGCGCAAGAGATTACGCACATCTCCCCCAACGATTTGAATTACACTTTCGTCGGCGCGATGGGGCAGGGTTCTTCGCACGCGTTGGGCTTGGCACTGGGCCGCCCGGATAGACGGGTGATCTTATTCGACGGCGACGGGAGCTTGCTGATGAATCTCGGCAGCTTGGTCACGATCGCGAATCAAGCGCCGACGAACTTGGTTCATTGCTTGTGCGAAAACGGCTGCTACGAAACCAACGGCTCCGTGCCTATCCCACGCGCAGGGCAAATGCGTTTTGCCGAGCTGGCCAAGACCGTGGGGTACCGTAGGACGTACGAGATTTCCGATCTCGCCGAGTGGGAAAGCAAGCTGCCTGACCTTCTCAAAGAAGAAGGGCCGCTTTTCGTCGACCTCAAAGTCGAACCCGGCGAAGCGTACCCGGAAGATTTCCCGAGGCTATCCAGCACAGAGCACCGGGAAAAGTTTCGCCGTGCGTTGGCCAATGGCTGATCGCGAACAAAACTAATTGGATATCATCGTCCTACGCGCTCTACTGCGGTATCGGATGTTTACGAAACCAGTCGACGAGGAAATCCCCCAGAGAGCGAATCTTTTGCGGCGTTGGTATCCCAGGTGAGAAGACCAGGGACAGCGGGTGAACAGGGATAGGGAAATGAGTTAAAACCTCTCGCAATGCTCCGCGTTTGAGATCCTCTTTGACACAGTAGAGAGGTAAGATCGCGATACCTAGCGCCTCAAGCGCAGCCTTGCGCAGCACGAGCACACTATTCGAGGCAAATGGGCCCTGAACTTTAACCGAAGCGAGACCAGCTGCGTCGCGAAGACGCCAGACTCGGTCGCTTGGGTCCGAGTTAATATGAACTAAACATTGATGTCGGGTGAGATCTCTCGGCCGATGCGGCTCGCCATGCTGCTTAAGATAATTCGGCGATGCGCAGAGCAGCCAACGCAAGTTGCAATTTTTCTGGCGACCAAGCTCGACTCGCGAATTGGCGTCGTATGCACTGCAACATCGAATCCGCGTTCGATAAAATCGTAGCTGCGAAATGAAAGATCATCGAGCATCAGGTTGATATTGAGATGCGGATAGGCGGCAGCGAAACTCGCGATCGCGTCGCCGAGCGCCAACGTGGTCAGAGATTTTGGCGCAAGAATCTTGAGTGAGCCGGCAGGCTCCTTTTGCATCCGTTTGAGAGAAGTTTCTTGTTCTTCGGTTTCCTGAATGACCCGCTGGCAAAAATTAAAATGCGCCGCCCCGGCCTCGGTTAGCGTGATGCGACGAGTCGTCCGCGTCAGCAGCCGAACGCCCAGGTGCTTTTCCAGGTCGGTCACGTGACGCGAAACCAGCGCCCGCGATAGCCCGAGCAGCTTGGCGGCCTCGGAGAGGCTGCCAAGTTTGATGACTTCAACGAAGCTCTGCATCGTTCGAAAGCGGTCCATAATCGATCTGATTAGTTAAAAATCTGCAACCTTGTTTTTAATATTTGGGCTCTTCTCGTGATAAATGGCTATTGGCTACATCGGCTATTATTACTTGCCCGAACGCGGCAACTAATTAGAGCACTTGTCAAACACACAATTCAAGGTTTAATGATGTCTACAAAATATCTTTCCTGGGAAAGAGGTGGAGCCCGATGAAGAAACGTCGACGAAGTAGAGTCACTTCAGCGGCATCGAACATCATTTGTTTCTTACTATGCTCATTGTCGCAGGCCGATGCCGCCGAGCCGCTTAAAAAGATGCGCATCGCCATCCCGAGCATCGTCATCGATTTCGCGCCGCTCTGGATCGCGCGGGAAAAGGGGTTTTTTCGCGATGAACGGCTCGAAGCCGAGATCACCTACATTCAAGGAAATATTAGAGGCGTGCAGTCCCTCATGGCCGGCGATGTGCAAGTAGGCATCGCCGGCTCCGCGGGCCCGATATCGGCAAGGGCGGCAGGAGAAGACACAGTGATCGTGGCCGTACCGATGAACCGCTTAGATTACACATTCGTGGCGCGCCAGCCATTGAAGGGTCCAAGCGACCTCAACGGCAAGAAAATTGGCATCGGGTCACTTGGCGGCTCTGACGAAGTGGCCACCCGCATTGCCCTGGAACATCTGGGGGTTGACCCGAATAGCGTGACGAGACTTCAAATCGGCGGGTCGGCGGAACGCCTCGCCGCGCTTCGCACTGGTTCCATCGATGCCGCGAACATAGGCGGCGCCACTTTTATCGGCGGCGGCGCCGGGCTCCATAAGGTTATCGACCTGACTGAACTCGGTGTAGAATTTCCCTTTACGGCGATATTTACAACCAGGAGATATGCGCAGGCAAACCGGGAAGCCGTGATGGCAGTGATTAGAGCGTATATGAGAGGCGTTCGTTTTTTCCAGCAGAACAAAGAGGAATCGATTACGATAACCGCGCGCAACCTGAGGACGACCAACCGTGAACTGTTGGAACGCCAATGGCAATACGCGAAAGATCACGTCTATGAGAGAGTACCAATGCCGAGCGAGAAAGGCTTCAAGTTGATTTTTGACGTAATGGCGCCGCGAAATGCCAAGATAGCCGGGCTGCGGATGGATGATGTCTTTGACGCCAGTTTTGTGCGAGAGTTGGCGGACAAAGGGTTTTTCAAGTAGCGAGGTCAAAACCAGTGGCCGACAGCTCACACAATCACGGCAAAACGCGGATCGATATCCACGCTCATGCGTTTCCGCCTCAGTTCATGAAAACGCTCAGGAGCAAGCCGCCGCGGCCGCTCGATATCAGAATCAATTGGGAATGGGATGAAAGCCGGTTCCTGGCTGAAATGGACCGCTGGCAGGTCAGCATGCAAGTGCTGTCGTTGCCCCATGTTTACGAATATTACGACGCGGAGAATCGCGCGTTCGGCGTCGAGCTGTGCCGCTGCGCTAACAATGAATTCGGCGAGATTTGCGCGCGCAGGTCAGAGCGGTTTCGCTTTTTCGCCGCCCCTCCCCTTCCCGAGGTCGAGTGCGCATGCGCGGAACTCGATCGCGCGAAAACCATGCCGGGCTTCTCCGGCGTCGCCTTGAGCACAAACATCCACGAACGAACTTTGGATGATGCGGAGTTTGCTCCATTCTTTGAGCACGCCAACGCTGCGGGCGTGGTGATTTTTTTGCATCCGTTGCAGCGACCTTTCCCCAAAGAGTGGTACGGCTACCGGCTCGAGCATTTGATCGGCCTCCCCGTCGACACGACATTTACCCTCGCGCGCCTGGCGCTTTGCGGCTTTTTCGACCGCTACCCGAATATCAAAATCATCGCTGCTCATGTCGGCGGCACGCTGCCGTTTCTCGCGCCGCGCATCGAGCGCGCCTTTCGCGAGGGCAAAAGCCAAAACCGACCGAGTCACTATTTCAGCAAACTTTTCTACGACACATCCGGCCCCACCCATGAAGCGATCCTGGCCGCGGTGGCGAAAATGTTCGGTTCCGAGCAAATAGTTTTCGGCACTGACTACCCCTTCGGTCTCGGCCAAGAGGGCAAACAATACGTCGAACACGCGATCGGCGTCGTCAAGGAATCGGGTTTGAGTGAAACCGACCTAAGAAAAATCTTCTCGGCCAACGCGCGCAAGCTCTTAGCCATATGACGCGGCGCGCCGAAGCGAACTATTCCAACAAGGAGCGATCATGATTCGAGTCGCATTCGTCATCGGCGGCTATCCGCCCGAAGAACACAAACGGCGCGCCGATGTGGCGCTGTCGTATTCCACCGGGGAGATTCAAGTCGGCATCGTCGATGTCGCGGCGAGTCCGTACTTCTACGGCATGACACCGACCGAGATTCAGCTAGTCGCGCCGGCCTTTATCGACGCCTTCAAGCGCGCCGAGAAAGAAGGCTATGACGCCGTCGTGCCATTGGGGACGCTCGACCTGGGCGTCGACGGCGGCAAATCGGCGGTGAACATTCCGGTCGTCGGGCCGACTGAAGCCTGCCTCCACGTCGCCTCTCTGCTCGGCGATCGTTTCGGCGTCATGGTCTATCACCAGAGTTTAGTCAGCTTCTCGCGCGCGATCATTCGGCGCTACGGCATGGAAGATCGCATCGTCGGCTTTGGCGTTAGCGGCTTCGACCTGCCGGACTTGGCGGCGCATCACGACGAAGTCGTCAATAATTTCGTCAACGAAGCCAAACGGCTCGTCAAGGAAGGCGCGGAAGTGATTTATCCCATGGGCATCAGCCAATGTCCCGTGCATATCAAACCCGGCTGGCTGCAGGAACAACTCGGCGTGCCGGTAGTCGAAGGCTTTGGCACGCCGATCAGAATGGCCGCCATGCTCGCAAGTTTGGGGCTCTCACAAAGCCGCGCACGCTGGGTGAAGTCGAGAAACTAATCGACGACTATCGGCGAGCACAACAACCAAAAAGGGGCGCTCACATGGCAAATTATGAAACCATTTTAGTCGACCGCCAGGACAACATCGCGACGATCACTTTCAACCGGCCCAATAAGCGCAATGCGATGAACCCAAAGCTTCATCATGAGATGGTTGAAGTCTTGAACGAGCTAAGATTCGATAAGGACTTGCGGGTGCTTATCCTCACCGGCGCCGGCGAGAGCTTTTCCGCAGGCGAGGATCTAAAAGAGTTCTTTTATGAACAGCGCGAGCGCATGGAGTTCGAGCGGTTGTTGGAAAAGGCGTTGGAGTGGCGCGTGCGCATTTTACGCGCCTTTCCTGTTCCCACCATCGCAGCGATCAATGGATTTTGCTTCGGCGGCGCTTTCTCGATCGTATCCGGTTGCGACATCGCGATCGCCGCGGACGAAGCCACCTTTGGACTCTCCGAAGTGAACTTCGGCCATTTCCCGGGTGGCCCGGTCAGCAAGCAAATATCACAGATCATGCGCGTCCGCGATGCGGTCTATTACATGCTTACCGGCGATACATTCAACGGCAAGCGGGCCGCGGAAATTGGCTTTGTGACCTTTTCCGTGCCGCGATCGTCGTTGATGGAGGAAACAAACAAGCTCGCCAGGAAGCTCGCTGAAAAAGACCCGCTCGCGCTCCGCGCTTGTAAAGACGCCTACCGCGACAGCCTGCTTATTCCCGACTACGAGACCGCTTTGAGTTACAGTTCGGCGAAAAGCGACCAACTTTCTTTTTTGCAGGGCGGCGCGTGGAAAGAGCAGGGCATCAAGCAGTTTATCGAAGGCCAGTATCGACCGGGATTCGGCGCGTTTAAGAAAGAAAAGTAGGGTTGCACTCATGAAGATCGGCAGGCCTTTCCTCCCGGCTATTTTTGGGCTCATGGTGTACTTGTTGTCGTTTGCTCCGGCCCGCGCGCTGGAAAGCATCTTCATCGCTTATCCAACCACCAGCAGCCAATTCACGCCCCTGTGGTTCGCCCGCGATGTTGGTCTCTACGAGAAATACGGCCTCGATGGCAAGCTAGTGTTTATCCAAGGCGGCAGCATCTTGCTCCAGGCGATGCTCGCCGGCCAGGCCCATGCGGCACAAAACGGCGTTGCCGAAACGGCCGTGGCGATCCTGCGCGGCGGCGACGTGCGCATGTTGGGCGTCACGTCAAAAATTTTTCCCTACTCGATGATCGTCGCTAAGAATATAAAAACCGCCAAGGATCTCGTCGGCGGCAAGCTCGCGGTCAATCGCCTGGCCGACGTGAGCGCCATCGCATCGCAGGTGGCGCTGCGCAAGCTGGGGCTCAATCCCGACAAAGATGTGACCATGCTCCAGGTCGGCGGCTCGCCGCAGCGGTTGGCGGCTTTGCAATCTGGGGCCGTGCAGGCAGCGGCCCTCGATTTTATGTCCGGTCTCCGGCTCTCGAAGCTCGGCTACACCGTGCTTTCGCAAGTGAGCTTGAACTATCCCTACCTCGGTCCGGTGGTGTCCGGCCGGTTCTTGCGCGAGAATCCGGCGGCCGCGGAGGCGTTTCTGAAAGCTTTTGTCGAAGCGATCGCGCGCTTCAAGCGCAATCGTGAGGAAGGCGTTAAAGCCCTGGCACGCTACATGAAGTCCAACGAGACCGACGTGCTGAACAAAGCCTATGATTTCATCGCCACGGAGTTCTATGCTGAAAATCTCGAACCGGATGCCAAGTCTTTCCAAGAACTGGTGGATGAAATCGGCGATCGCGAACCGCTGGCGAAGAAAGCCACCATTCCTCAAGTCTTCGATATGACCATCGTGCGCAAGCTCGACAAAGAAGGATTTTTCAAAGCCGTGTTCAAACGTTGAGCCTGCGCGCTATCACCCAGGAGGTATTGAAATGGCCAGAACAAACAGCGACCCGCCCGCGTCGCTAAAAATCACCAACGTGCAAAGCTGGCGCGCGACTTTGTGCCGGGCGACGGTTTGGAAGACCGCGCGATACACCAAAGGCAACATCGAAGCCACGGTCGTCGGCATCAGCGACGATCACGGCAACACCGGTTACGGTTATATGCCGGCGATGCTGATCGTCGGCGAATCGCCGGCGACGGCCGAGGCGTTGCTCCACACCACCATCGCACCCTTGCTCAGGCAAGGCCAAGTCGACGGCGTGCAGCCGGTCATGCGCGATATCGATCTCGCCATCGGCGGCAATGTTCAGCTTAAGTTCGCTGTCGAAGAAGCGTTGCTCGATCTCCAAGCTAAGCGCATGCAGACGCCGCTGTTCAATTTATTCGGTGGCCTCAGCCGGCGCGACGTGCCGGTGATGCGCATGCTCGGCCTCAAGCCGCCGAAGGAAACCGCCGATGAGGCGCTCGCTCTGGTTGAGCGTGGCTACCGCTATGTAAAAATCAAGATCGGCCTCGACGACAAGCGCGATTTCGAAACGGTCAAGCGCACCCGCGACGCGCTCGGCGAAGATGTGTTTATTTCCGTCGACGCCAATCAAGCTTACACGCCGATGCACGCGGTGAAAGTCTTAAACCAGCTCACCGACTGCAATCTCGTCGTCGTCGAGCAACCCGTCAGACAAGACGACGTGCGCGGCATGGCGTTCGTGCGAAAGAATGTGAATATTCCGATCATGGCCGACGAAGGCGTGACCACGTCAGCCGACGCGCTGCGCTTGATCGACGCCGACGCCATGGACGCGGTCAGCATCAAGATTTGGAAAATGGGCGGCTATTACAAATCGCGTGAGATCGCCTCGGTGTGTAGCGCCGCCAACGTCAGTGTCCACGTCGGCAGCACCGCCGGCAGCCAGCTCATGGAAGCGATGCAACTACACTTCTGCGCGTCGATTCCGGAGTTGTTCGCCGGCGCCGAGATCGGCGAGTTCGAAAGCTTGAACGACGATCCGGCATCGGGATTAACCGTCGAGCAAGGAACGCTGCGTGTCTCCGACCGCCCAGGGCTCGGCGTCGATATCGACATGAACAAGCTGCAAGAAACCACCGCGTTGTGGCAGCCGAAATAAAACTCCCTTGCACCACGAAGGCACGAAGAGCACGAAGCTTTGGTAGGGGCAGGTTTGAAACCCGCCCTTACATCGAACAAACCCTTCGTGTCCTTCGTGGTTAGTGAATCTTTTCGCTCGGAGGTATTGCATGGTTCGCGTGACCTTTTGCATCGGCGGCTATCCGCCGAAGGAACTCAAACGGCGTGCCGACGTGGTGCTGTCCTACGCCAATTCAGAGATCGAAGTCGGCGTCGTCACGGGCGAAGCTTCGCGCCATTTTTACGGCATGACGCCGACGGAGATTCAGCTCGTAGCGCCGGCCTTTATCGACGCCGCCCGGCGCGTGGAAAAGGACAAAATCTCATTTCCCCTTTGCAGTTGTTTTTCTCCGCCGCCAACGGTAGTAGAAATGGATCTTTATGAATAATCAATCGTTGATCGCGCAACTGGCCAATTGGATCGTCGCGTTTGACGCCGCCCAGATCCCTCCGGACGTCGCTGTCCAGGCGAAGCATCTCCTGCTCGACGCCATCGGCTGCGCCCTGGCGGCCCACGAGGAAGAGGCTTTCGAATCCGCTCTCGCCGCGGTGCAAGAGATCGGCGGTTCGCCTCATTGCAGCGTGATCGGCAGCGCCGAGCGCACCTCGCTCCCCAATGCCGTGTTTCTGAACGGCACACTAATCCGCTCGCTTGACGCCAATGATATTTACGTCGGGCCCCGTCAGACCGGCCATCCGAGCGACAACATCGCCGTGGCGCTGTCGGTGGCGGAGCGAGAGCAGCGCTCGGGCGACGAATTGCTCGCCGCCATCGTCCTCGGCTATGAGATCTACGGGCGTTTGGCAGACCTCGCCGATCCGGTCGGCCCGTGGGATCACGTGACCCTGTCCGGTTTCGTCGCGCCGGCCATCGCCGGCCGGTTGATGAAGCTGGACCCCTCGCAGTTGGCCCATGCGCTGGCGGTCGGCGCGGCAAACAACAACACTTTGTCGGCGGTGCGTTCCGGCCAACTCTCCGGCGCAAAGAATCTCGCCGACGCCATGGTCGCATGCCACGCCGTTTTCGCCACGCTACTGGCCAAACATGGCCTGACGGGCCCCTCGGCGATTATTGAAAGCCCGCGCGGCGTCGCCAAAGCGATATTTGCCGGTGCCGACTTGACGCCGCTTGTTAGACCGGTCGCCGCGCCCTATCGCATCATGGATGTAGCCATCAAAGCTTATCCATGCATCGGCACAGCCCAGGCAATCGTCGCCGCCGCCGTCAAGACGCGAATTG